>OFMU01000007.1_pt1 | contig 271447 bp, 261 predicted proteins | sample 1541861 | NCBI WGS metagenome assembly OFMU01 (sample SAMN04209238, study PRJEB22552) | human gut metagenome | biome: gut; material: feces | host: Homo sapiens | place: USA: Oklahoma
ACAATGTAGAAGAATGTACTTAAACTTCTATATTGTTCTACATTTTATATAGCAGTGATATGATGCGTTTGAAACGCGATTTTAGCTTACATTGGAAAAATTATTTGATCCTCTTTTTAGTGGTCGAACTTTCACTTGAGGTCGGGGTTATCCCTCTCTTTAATACGTGGACTTCGCTACTATTGAATTTAGGTGCGATCCCCTATTTATCTTATACTAATGCTCTTTCACCCGTTACGAGCCATCCCTATATCGCTTTAGGCTTGCTATTGGAATTGATCATTTTGATCATCTGTGTTTTTGGGCAATTCGCGCTCATCTTAAACGGTGTTGTTCGGATCAGGCAAGATGAATTCAGCTTTCGGACGATCCTCAAAGACACTGCCCGGCAACTGCGCCAACTCGACCCACTCGAGATCTGCTTTTTTGCTGGCTATTTCTTATTGATCGTACCTTTTAGTGGGATCTTCTTTAATTCACCGCTTTTGAGTAAAGTGGTCATTCCTGAATTTATCTTGGATTTTCTCCTACAAAAACCACTTTATGCAACTTTGATCGGTATTTTTTATTTAGCGATCTTTATTTTGAGCATCCGCTTGCTCTTTGTGTTACCCCTGATGCTTTTTGAAAAGCTCAAGATCAAAGCAGCACTCGCTCAAAGTTGGCAACTGACGAAAAATAAATTTTGGGTCTATACGTTAAAATTACTAAAGATCTCACTTATTGCGCTCATCGCTAACTTGAGTCTGATCGGTATTTTATACGCGATCCAGCTTGGACTCGACCAGACCGCTCCGTGGAGCGCACTTATCGGTGGCAGTATCAATGTTACCTTGCTGCAAGTCGGTTCATTTCTGATCTCGGTCTGGGCTAGTGTTGCCCTGTTGCAACTCATTTTACCAGCTGACGTTACTTTAGCGACCTATAAGAGTACTAAAAAAAGTTGGCTCAGCAAGGTAGCTAAGCCATTATTTGCTTTATTTGCACTTGGAGCCCTATTAGGTAATGGGGTCTATTTAGTTCATTTAGGCCAAACACCATTGATCATCTCACACCGGGGAGTCGATGCGCAAAATGGTGTCCAAAATACGCTCCCTGCTCTACGTAAGACCGCTCAAGCCAGACCCGATTACATCGAGATCGATATTCAAGAAACTAAAGATCATAAATTCGTCGTCATGCACGATGAAAATCTAAAACAACTCGCCAAGCTTGATGCCAGTCCCCAAGAATTGACACTCGCACAACTGACAGCTTTGACCGTACACGAAAATGGTCATCAAGCTAAGATCCCTAGTTTTGATGAGTATCTGAATGTTGCCAAACAATATGATCAAAAGCTATTAGTTGAGATCAAAACAACTAAACGTGATTCAAAAAATATGTTAAAGAATTTCTTTGACACGTACGAAGCTACTCTCAAACAAAATAAACATGAGTTGCAATCACTTGACTATAAAGTTATCACTAGTGCTAAAAAATATGCTCCTACGCTAAATACCTACTATATCCTACCGTATAATTTCATCTTCCCTCAAACACCAGCTAATGGGTATACGATGGAAAAGACAACTTTAAATGATTCCTTTGTCACCCAAGCCAAGCTCAGTTTCAAAAAAGTTTATTCTTGGACTGTCAATAGTGAAAACGATTTTAAAAATGCAGCCTTTTTGGATGTAGATGGGATCATCACCGATAATGTCACTAAAGCAAAACGGGTCTACCATAACTTCAATGCTAATACCAGTTATGCTAAACGTTTGCTAGACTTTATCATCCTCTTACCTGAATAATGACCTAGTGTATAAATAACAGGGGCCTCACTACGATCTGATCATAGTGAGGCCCCTGTTATTTATGCAGCACTAAGTATATTAGTTATTGTTCAAGCTAAGATTGCTCAATAATTTTTCATAAGCATATTCGTATTTTTGAATATCGCCTGCACCCATGAAGACAACAACATCATCATGGTAATCAAGCAATGGTGACATGTTATCTAAAGCTAAAACTTCGCCACCCTTAGTGATCTTTTCACCTAGATCTTTGGCAGAAACTTTACCGTCATGTTCACGGATCGAACTAAAGATATCCGTCAAATAGACTTTATCGGCTAGGTCTAAACTCTTAGCAAATTCATCCATCAACGCGATCGTCCGACTGAAAGTATGCGGTTGGAAGACTGCAATGATCTTCTTATCTGGATATTGTTGTCGTGCAGCATCTAGAGTCGCAGTGATCTCAGATGGATGGTGAGCATAGTCATCAATGATCACCATGTCAGCGACACGCTTTTCAGTAAACCGACGCTTAACACCCTTGAAAGTCAATAATTCTTTTTTGATCTCTTCTTGATCGACTTTTTCCATGTGCGAAACCGCGATCACAGCTAAACTGTTCAAGATATTGTGCTTACCAAACATTGGGATCTCATAGTTACCTAGATATTCATCGTGTAGATATACATCAAAAGTCGAACCCTTAGTTGTGCGTTTGATATTTTCAGCACGCACGTCATCGTTAGCTTCAGTCCCATAATAATATACTGGTACATCTGCTTTTAGTTTACGAAGGTATTTATCTTCACCCCAAACAAAGAGACCCTTTTTAGTTTGTTTAGCCAAAGTTTCAAAGGCATCACAAACATCTTCGATCCCGGTGAAATAATCCGGATGATCAAAGTCGATATTGGTCATGATCGTGTAATCTGGATGGTATGCCACAAAATGACGCCGATATTCATCAGCTTCAAACACAAAGAAACGTGCATCAGGAATTCCCTTACCCGAGCCATCTCCGACCAAATAACTTGTTGGTGAGACCCCACTTAAAACATGAGCCAACAAGCCTGAAGTACTCGTCTTACCATGGGCACCAGCGACCCCAATACTTGTCGTCTCTTCGATCAACATTTCAACAACTTCTGGATAACGCATGACTTTTAAGCCTAATTCGCGTGCTTTTTTGATCTCTTCTTGATCGTCACCAAAAGCATTACCCGCAACGATCGTCATCTTATCATGGATATTTTTTTCGTCAAATGGGAAAATCTCAATTCCAGCCTGTTCTAAGCCACGTTGGGTAAACGTGTATTTTTCGATATCTGAACCGGCAACTTTACAACCCTTATCATTTAAAATAAGGGCTAACGCACTCATCCCCGTCCCCTTGATGCCTACAAAAAAATATGTGGTGTCCATATTCATGGTAAATATCCTCTTTTCTTAATTAACAATTAAGCTAAGTTTACCATAGATCGCAAACCTTTTTAAAGTCATAGCCATACAAAAAAGCCGATCATAATTTTGATCAGCTTTTTTCTTATGCTTGTGTCTTGAGTGCACCGACAAATTCGATTATCGCATGCATCTGTTCTTTAGTCTCCGTATTGAAAATATAGCCAACATCTCCCATGATCTCAGCAAATACTCCCGGTACATGTTGGATCTCTTTTAGCTCAGCTCCATATTTTTGTTTGATCTCAGCTAGATCATAGCGATAGTCTTGCTTGTTACTACGTGAAATATAGACACTGTAATATGGACAAGTACTATCTCCATAGAATTTATTTTCTTTGACCAAATGAGCATACTCTTCAAACAAGCTCAACTGATGGGCATGATTCATCAGATCGATCGAAGGTCCCCCCGGCGGACAACAGTTGATCTCTAAGGCATAGAGCTTATCATCTGCTGTTCTAAAGAACTCGAAGTGGAAAAATCTTTCCCTGATATCAAAAGCAGCTACACTTTTCATGCCCAACTCATAAAAATCTTCGGGGATATCCCGTGTCTCATAAAAATACATGTCACCCGTGCGATGGACCGTTTCTAAAGCTGGTTCTTGATAAACAAGCGAAGAATAAAAAACAACGTTCCCTGCTTGATCTGTCAGACCATCAAAAGTTATGATGTCACCCTCAATGAATTCTTCCATAAAGTAAGTCACATTCGGAGTACGTTTGGTCAAAAAATCAGTAAAATCTTTGGGATCACTGATCTTATATGTGTCGCTAGCTCCAACGCCAGAATCAGGTTTAACGATCACTGGATAACCGAACTGTTCTAGCAAATGCCAACCTTCCTCAGCGGTCTGGAAAGCTTTTCCCAATGCAACTGGAATATCGTGGCTCAAAAAGACCTGTTTCATCTTTGACTTATACTTGATCGTATCCATCTCATCGTTCTTATAACCTGGAATATTAAAATCAGTCCGTAATTTGGCATCCTGAAACAACCAATATTCATTATGTGATTCCAAGCGATCGATCTTGCCGTATTTAAAAGCAAAATATGCTACTGCGCGATACATCTGGTCATAATCTTCCATATCATCAACTCTGTAGTACTCACTCAATGCGTTGCGCAAACTCGGTGTCAACTCATCGTAGGCTTTATCCCCGATCCCCAAGGTTGTGATCCCATTATTGCTGAGGCTCACTGAAAATTGCTCAAAATTTGCGGGAAAATGGGGCGAAATAACAATAAAATTCATTATAGCTTGTCCCCTCTAATCAAATTTGTCCCGTTTCGGATAATTTACTTAAATAATATGGCATCTGTTTTTTCCACCAGACCCAGTCATGAGAAACATCCGCTCCCCAGTAATCAAACCAACCTGGGATCTGTTTAGCATTAAAAACCGCTTCAAGTTTACGGGTCTCATCGACTTCTTCCCAAGGCCCTAGACCGGTACAGATGATATAGGTATTTTGCCGATATTTTTCAAAAAACCACGGATCAGCTAAATTCCAGAGATAATCAGTCGGTGAATTGTAGTAAACTAACTCGTCATCGCCATAGTCCCCTACGACAAACCGTAGATCATATAGCCCACTTAATGAAATAACGGTATCAAAGATCTCAGGGAATTTGAGTCCAAAATACATCGCATGATATGCTCCCATCGAACATCCTGTTGTTATCAGTCCGCCAGCCCATTGTGTCTTGTCATAGATGAGCGGTACCAATTCCTCAACGATAAAACGCTCATAAGCCATATGTGCTAAGGCCCGATCATGGGGACTCTTCTCATTAGCCTCAAAAGCTTCATTATCGAACGAATCTGGAGTAAAAAAGCGCACCTGACCACTATCGATCCAAGGACGACATGCGGCGATCATCCCAAAATCACCATATTCGTTATGGCTGCCACCAGATGCAGGAAAAACTAAGATCGGTCTCCCCGCATGACCATAAACATTAAAATTCATTGAACGCCCCAAAACTTTACTATGTAATTGACATTCCTCAAAATACATGTGATCTCCCTCCACCTTTTTTAATTTACAATGTCTCGGCTACTTTAAGCTCTAACACTGCTTAAAATACTAAAATAAATTTTATTTTACCCATCATTAACTAACTTTTATTTAATTTTACGTTAATATTAACACAAAATTTAACTAATGTGAATACTATTTATTTATCATTTTATTTTTATACAAATAAAATTTTGATCATAGCTGGACAAAAAGTTTTTTTCAGTATATCTTGGTCATATATGCAAGAAATTGGGAAAGGAACAGCTATATTATGCCGCAAAATAGTTATTATCTTGAGTTACGGACGCACTATCTATTTGTGCCTTATTTTTCAAATGAGCATAAGATCCGAGTACTACTTCCCCGAGATTATTTTCATAATGAGCGCCATTATCCTGTTTTATACATGCACGATGGGCAAAATGTTTTTTACAGTCGCGAAGCGTATGCGGGTTATTCGTGGAAGGTCATTCCCTTGATCAAGCAACACCTTGAACTACCTCAAATGATCATCGTTGGGATCGACAATAGCGATGAACATCGGCTCGATGAATATTCACCTTGGAAGACCGAATTTCAAACGTCTGATAGCACAGGACATTTTGGCGGCCTAGGTCGAGCTTATGTTGACTGGCTAGTAGATACCGTTAAGCCATTTATCGATAAAAAATATCGTACATTGCCCCAACGTGAGACCACACTGCTAGCTGGAAGTTCGATGGGGGGCTATATCACTGCCTATGCTGGCTCATTATATCCTGAGATCTTTGGAAATTTAGGTGTTTTTTCTAGCGCCGCCTGGTTGAATGAAACAAAATTCACGCAGTTTGTCGCCTCTCATCCCCTGATGCCAAGCAATAAAGTCTACATTCAAACTGGAGCTAGCGAAAATGATGCTGGTGACGATGAAGTTTTAGACCCTGAAAAACAGGCCCAGGCCTATATTGATGAAGCCTTACGCTATTATCAGACGCTTTTACGGACAGGGCATTCCTTGGATAATATCTCACTAAATATCTTTGCAGCTGAATCTCACAGTGAGTTTTACTGGGCTAAACATTTCCCAGCATTTTTAAATTTCATATTCAACGAATAGCTGTATAATAAAAAAACGACTGAGGCGCACTCAGTCGTTTTTTATTATACACTGCGCAATTTATTCAAGCCTTCTTGTGTCAAAAAGACCTTCCGTGGCTTAGCACCATGCGCTGGTGAAATGTATTGTTTAGCTTCAAGATCATCAATGATCGCTGCAGCTCGATTATAGCCGATCGAAAAGACGCGTTGTAACTTGGAAGTCGAGATCGTCTCTTCGTTGACGATATAGTCTAGAACGCGTGGCAAGAGATCGTCTTGTTTTTCTGATTCGACAGCACGTTTTTTCAAACTATCAGGATCAAAAGCATACTTCGGCTTACCCTGCTGTCTAACAAAATCAGTTACCAAATCGACCTCATCTTCGATATACGTGCCTTGCAAGCGGGTCGGTTGTCCCGAACCATTTCCCAAATAGAGCATGTCGCCACGCCCCAAAAGACGTTCCGCCCCTGCGGTATCCAGGATAGTTCGTGAATCGACTTGGCTTGAGACCATAAAGGCGATCCGAGTCGGAATATTATTTTTGATCGTTCCCGTCAAAACATCCACACTTGGTCGTTGGGTCGCAACTAATAAGTGGATCCCCGCTGCCCGAGCTTTTTGAGTGATCCGGGCAATATGATCTTGGACCTCAGAAGAAGCGGCCATCATGAGATCAGCTAATTCATCGATCACTACCACGATATATGGTAATTGCAGACCATACTCTCCGGCAGCCTTAGCTTTTTCATTATAAGCCTCTAAATTACGGGCTCCCGCAGCAGCCAGCCGTTGATACCGCTCTTCCATCTCATTTACGAGCCATTTCAACGCTGCCGCAGCTGCTTTAGCGTCAGAGATCACTGGTGCTAATAAGTGAGGCAGATCATGGTAAGGTGCCATTTCTACTGCCTTAGGATCGATCAAGACCAGCTTCACTTCACTAGGCGAAGCTTTGTAGAGCAGTGAGACGAGCAGACTATTGATAAAGACCGATTTCCCCGAGCCGGTAGCTCCAGCGATCAAACCATGGGGCATCTTTTGTAGATCTGTGATCTGAGGTTCCCCAAACAGATCGACACCTAGAGCTACTGTCAATGGTGAAGAGGCTTCTTGGAATTTATCTGAACGTAGAACTTCGGATAACATAACTGGGCGTGAAGTCTTATTAGGGATCTCGATCCCTACACTACTTTTACCTGGGATCGGGGCTTCGATCCGGATATCTTTAGCAGCTAATGCAAGCTTGAGATCATCATTTAAATTGGTGATCTTATTGACCTTGACTCCCCGTCCTAAAGTCAATTCAAATTGCGTAACAGTCGGACCGATCGTCCAATCGCTAACAGTCGCATCAACGTGAAAAGCCTTGAGCGTCTCATTTAACGTTTGGACCTGACTTGCGACCCAATCGTCTAAGGCCGGATCATCATCGATCACTGGTGCAGGCAATAAATTGAGAGGTGGAAACTGATAATGCTTAGGTTCGTACTCAGGTATTGTCGGTTGGGCTGTCACGCTTGGTTGGCTTTGTGTCAAAGAACTCTCATGCGCCAAAGCAGCTTTGAGCCCCGTCATTTTCTGTGGCTCTGATTTAGTAGCGACTTCACTAGTGAGTTCAACTTGTGAAGTAAGCTCTGAAGTTACTTGGCTTTGGCTTACACTTTTTGCCTCACTATTAGCTGGGCTCGTGCTTTGAGCGTGCGTATCACTCACTGAGCTTTGCAACTGGCTAGTCGAACTTGCCAAATAGACCTGACTTGTTGAGTCGTCCAAACTTTCACTAGTCGCTAAACTAGAACTAGTTGTTTGACTGTCCGAAGCTAAGGTCGGCGTTTTAAGTTGTGATGATACAGTCGGGCGTTTAGGCAACTTAGTCTCCGTACTATCACTAATGAGTGGGCGTTTTACCGTTAGATCGATCGCCTGAGTTCCTAACAAAACAGTCCCTTCAAAGAGTAAATAATCCTCAGGAGCTTTCTTCAATGAGCGCACCAATTTATCGTAATCAGGGCGTTTTTTTACGATCCGATCAGCAACTAAAGAGCGCGGGACTTGTCTTGGACTAAAAGCCCGTGGAGACTCGTTTAAACGTTCCTTTTGGTTACTTGTTGCTGTTCTAGTCGGCATTTTTTCAGTTTTGGCTGGTACTTTAGTCTGAACCCGCGCTTTTGTAGCCGGGCGACCATTATTTCTGTAAAAGGCTGGTCCATCATAATGTTCCATGGTGTTCATCCTAACTGTCTGTCTAATTTACTTCTAAATTCATTATAGTAATTATTCAAAATGGAGAAAAGGTTTTTTACCACTTTTATAAAACTTTATGTAAAAAAACACCTAGGACCTACCATAGTCCCAGGTGAGAGCTACTAAACTAAGCTGTAAAAAGCTTAGCCCCCTTTTCAAAATCAAAAGCTGTCTTAGCTTCAAATTCAGCAGGATCAAGAACTAAGATACCACGCTTTTTAGGAGCGTTAGGCAATTCAAGCTCACGGGCTGCACAAACCATCCCATAGCTATCTACGCCTCGCAATTTACCAGGCCAGATCATTGCACCATTTGGCATCATCGCACCAACCTTAGCAACGACCACATTTTGACCTGCTTCAATATTAGGCGCACCGCATACGATCTGTAACGTTTGATCATTATCAACTTCGATCTTAGCGATATGCAAATGATTTGAATCTGGATGTTCTGTCAATTCAGCTACATAGCCCACCACAAATTTAGGTTCATCATCAACGACCAATTCAGGTTCAAAACCAGCTGCTTGTAAAGCTTGATTCAAAGCTTCCACTTGAGCTTGATCCAAGAAAACTTGACCTTTAACAGCTAGATCACCCAAGATCTCACTGACATCAAAAAAATTAAACCCTAAAGTTTCATTATTTTCGGTATTAAAAATACGAACGATCCGTCCTTTTTGTTCAGTTGCTTGCGCTGCTGCTTCAGGGCGCACCATCGTCAATAAAACATCACCCATTTGGGTCGGATTATAGCTAGCAATTAACATTATTTGATACTTCCTTTGTTTTAGATATTGTTCAAGAAGTCTTCTACTTCTTTTTTCGTCTTACGATCTTTATTCACAAAACGAGCTTTTTCTTTACCATCTTCATACACGACAAAACTTGGGATCCCCATGATCATCATTTCTTGGCAAAGGTCGATGTTTTCATCCCGATCGACTAAGATAAATTCGAATTGTGAAAATTCGGCTTCGATCTCAGGCATTGCTGGTTTGATAAAACGGCAATCTGGGCACCAGTCAGCGGTAAAGAATAATACGTACTTTCCTGTGCTCAACTTTTCTTCTAATGCTTTTTTATCCATCTTTGCTAATTTTTCCATCTTAAATACCTCCAAGATAAATTACTTACTTTTTGTATATTATAACTTATCCTCTTGGCTTTTAAAATTTTTTTGCCTAAGCTTTGAAATGAGCTTCGAGTTTATAGATCGGTTGGCCTTTTTGACTGAATTTTTCTTCATATTCAGTCATCACGTTATCTTCAACATCCGGTGTCTGATGAAGATCTAACCACACCTGATCAAATACCATCCCATAATTGTTCAAACTCGTCAATGAATATTCGAACAAGCCACGGTTATCGGTCTTAAATTCAAGATGACCGTCTGCTTGCATCACTTCTTCATATTGAGCTAAAAAGCTCTTATAGGTCAAGCGCCGTTTTTCATTCCGGTTTTTAGGCCATGGATCAGAAAAATTCAAATAGATCCCGCTAACTTCATTTGGTTCGAAGAATTCTGTCAAACCACTGCCATTAGCACATACCAACTGGAGATTAGGTAATTTAGCCTCGAGCTGTTTTTTCAAGGCGATCCCTGTAGCAACTGTCTGCATTTCAAGACCGATAAAATTACGTTCAGGATATTTCTTGGCCATCTCAACGATAAAACGACCCTTTCCCATCCCAATCTCGATATATAGTGGTTGTTCTTTTTCAAAACGACTTTGCCAATTACCACGTAAAGCTGCCGGATCAGTCACGACATATTGTGGGTTTTCTTGGATCAAGGGCTTAGCCCAAGGTTTATTTCGTAAACGCATGATAATTTGCTATGTAGTTAATACATAGACTTCCTTTCAACTAAAATTCACTAAATAAGGGACAAAAGGTTTTTGATGCCTTTTATCCCCATCAATTTAAATATAATTTTGCTTCTTGATTACTTGATTAAGCTTGATAATGTCTTGGTTCATTTCATGGAAATGACCACGCTGATAGTTGTGTTTGATAACCAACAAAAGATTCATGACCGCATACCAATAAATACGCTTCATCATATCCGGTGACGGTTCTTTTTTTGCATACCGCGTCAACCATTGCTTCCAGTCTTTGCGTGGGACATATTGACACATTAACATACTAAGATCTAAAGCCGGGTCAGCTAATTTAACGGCTTCCCAATCGACTAGATATAGCTGTCCTGTCTCAGATAAGAGCCAGTTTTTATGATTTAAATCGCCATGACATACTTCGTAATTCGAGCGTTCAAGTTGCGGCTGGTTCGCCTTCAATCGCGACGTTGCTTCGGCCAATAGCGAATGCTGACGTAATTCAGAACTCAAGCCATTAAAATATTGGGCTAACAGATCAGCCGGCGTATACGTTTTGCCTCCGACCCGTAATAGCATCTTTTTTAAAAGCTTAGAGCCATGCATCCGAGCTAGTAATTCCGAGACCTGGAGCGAACACATCTCTTCGCGTTTTAGCGAACGGCCATTCAACCACTCTTGAGCGGTCAGGGTATCACCTGAGACCGTCCGCTTTGACCAGATCAAGCGGGGAACGATCTCTTCTAATGAAAGGGCCGCTAAAAACGGCGAAGTGTTACGCTTGATGAAGATACGTTCATCGTTATTCACCGCCATATAAGCAGTGCCAGTGTCGCCATCGATCGGTAAGATCTCCCAGCCATGTTCCAAATTGAAATCCATCTGGGGCTCTCCTTTTGAAAATATCGATAACTAAAATAAGTCTACAAAGAACTAGGCTCAGTGTCAAGCTCTTTTTGCTAAGCGCCCCTTAAGATAAGGCCGAGTCAACAATGCGACCTCAAGCACTAAAACGCCTAAGAATTTGAGACTAAATAAACTATTTTGCAACTGGATCCAACTAACTAAAGTAAAAATCACCGCGAGCATAAACAGTAATTGCCCGAGCATCTTTTGAAATGCTCTTTGTTTACCGGTTGGATCCAACGGATAGATGTGCATAAAAACTACTTCATCATAGTGGTGATACAAAGAAAACAATTGGAACCCAAGTAAATAGATGAACAATACCGCTAAAGCCAAGGCTAGCCACGGTTCAGTGATGAAATACAAGATAACAGTCCCCAACACCGTTAACCGTAGGACTAGGCCACTGGTTTCACCATTACGGACCAAGGCCCGCCAATAAAGGTAAGTAAAACTTCCATTAGGCTTAGCTTGCGGTAACAGGCGATCTAAGTAGCGACGCCGTTTAGCTGCGACCTGCAGATTAGGTACATCGGTAAAGAGCGCAAAGAAACGGTATAGCTGCAACATTCTTGCATTTTCAGTCCGGATCGCCCCTTCCCAGTCAAATACAGCTTGGGTCGTAAGAGCTTTTTTTGATCGATCAACATACCCCGTCAAAAGTGTGGCCACTAATAACAGGTATAACGGATCCAAATAAAGACTTGTCCCTAATAAAAGGCCACAAAAACCAACATCTAAGAACCATTTCCAACGTCCACTGGCAAATTGTGCTTGATAAAGTCCTAATAGTTGCCGATCCAGTTGTAAATATTTCAATACTAACAACAACAGCCATAAAAAGATGAGCTGGACCGCGGTCAATTTAGCCGCAACAAGTAAAAATGGAGCTAGGGCCAACATCACTAACGTATCGAACACCCAAGCAAAAACTAACGATGCCCGTAAAGCTTTTTGTAAATACTGTCCCATTTCAGCTTGGCGGGGTGAAATAAATACGATGTCAGCCGGTTTTAACAGCGTTGCTAGCCGTCCTACTTGTAAACTTATGACTAAAATAAGTAACACCAACGGTTTAGCATACCAGAGCTCTTCTTGGGTCGGAAGAGCTTTGATATAATTTGAATAGCCCAAAGCCAAGCCACCTAAGATGAAAAGCAACGCTAAGATGAAGTGATCATTTAATACATAGCGTAAATACTTAAACATCTGCTTTTGATGAGTTTTTTGACGTGTTTTCCACAGATCAAGCATGCTTTTCACCTGCCCCTGTGAGCTTGAGATAGATCGTTGCTAAAGAAGCCGTTTCATCGCCAAACTGCGTCTGCAGACTTGCAAGATCACCCTTAGCCGTTACTTGACCTTGATCGATCATTACAAAGCGATCACAGTATTCTTGAGCTGTACTCAAAACATGTGTCGACATCAAAACGGCTGCTCCAGCTTGCTTTTTTTGATCGATCAAGTCCAAGAGATCTTGGGTCGCTAAAGGATCAAGTCCCAAAAACGGTTCGTCGATGATATAAAGTTTGGCTTCAGTTATAAAAGCACAAACGATCATCACCTTTTGCTTCATCCCCTTAGAAAAATTAGCGGGAAACCAATCCAATTTATTTTCTAATCTAAAAAGCTCGAGTAATTTCTGGGCACGTTGCCAAGCACTCTTAGCTTCTAACCCGTAAGCCATGATCGTTAGCTCGATATGCTCACGTAAGGTCAATTCTTCATATAAGATCGGAGTTTCAGGAATATAAGCCATTTTTTGCTTATATGCTTTAGGATCTGTTTTTAGAGTCACACCCTCTAAAGTTATCGTCCCTTTCTGTGGTCGTAATAAACCAATAATGTGCTTGATGGTCGTGGATTTACCAGCCCCATTCAAGCCGATCAAGCCGACTAATTCACCGGCTTTGACCTCAAATGAAACATCTTTTAGAACTGGAACACGTGAATAACCACCGACTAAATTTTCAACTTCTAATGTCATCTAAATTACCTACTTTATCTAAATTTCAGCGGGATCATAACCCGTTTTATCGGCTGCTGTGATCTTACGTGCGACCTGGCACGGAACTCCGTATGCGACGACATCAGCGGGAATATCATGTGTGACCACACTCCCCGCACCGATCACAGTATTATCGCCGATCGTGACTCCCTGATCGATATGCACGCCCGCGCCGATCCAAACATTATTACCGATCGTCACTGGCTTAGCCCGACAGCCACCCAGTTGGCGCTCAGTTTTATCAATTGCATGATCAGCTGTATAAATACCCACCCGGGGACCAAATAAAACATTGTCCCCGATCGTGATCTTAGCCCCATCAAGCATGATACAATCAAAATTCGCAAAAAAATTATCACCGATCGAGATATTCTTACCAAACTCGCAGCGAAAAGTCGGTTCAAAATGGACATTTTTACCGATCTTGCCTAAAATTTTTGCTAACAAAGCTTCGCGTTTGGCAGGACTTTGAGAGTAGCTTTGATCATATGCCGTCGTTAAGGCCATAGTCCTTTGACGCGCTGGCATCAGCTCAGGGTCTAGATCATTATACATCATACCGTTTTGCATCCTATACGTTTGTTTGCCCAACATGCTCTTCCCTCCATTATTTCCTTTTAACATTTAGTTTACAACAATTAGGCTCAGATAGTGTATACTAAAAACAGATTTAAAATTTTTGAAAGAAGGTTTTTATATGACAGACTGTATCTTTTGCAAAATCATCGCCGGAGAGATCCCAAGTGTGACCGTCTATGAAGACGATAAAGTCAAAGCCTTTTTAGATATCTCACAAGCAACCCCAGGTCACACATTGGTCGTGCCTAAAAAGCACGTTGCTGACCTCTTTGAATACGACGAACAATTAGCTAGTGATGTTTTTGGTCGTTTGCCTAAGATCGCGCGTGCAGTCAAAGCATCCGATCCAACGATCAAGGGGCTAAACATCGTCAACAACAACGGTGAAGTCGCTTATCAAACGGTCTTTCATTCACACATCCATCTCTTACCACGCTACAGCAATGAAGATGGTTTTGGAATGACCTTTGCCGATAATTCTGCCGACTACACACCAGAAAAATTACAAGTGATCGCAAATAAGATCGCAGAGCAGATAAAGGACTGAAAAAAATGAAAAAATTTTTGTGGACTTTGACCATTACTGGAGCTCTCGGCGCCTATGCTTATAGTAAGCGCGATGAGATCTTAAAATATCTCACCAAAAAACTGATCGCTTCTGATCAAACTGTAGAGCAAACAACAGATTATCTTGCTAAAGTCGAAAAAGTCAAAGAAAATGCGGCTAAATTTTCCGCAGAACTCAAAGCTTCTGAGCCTGTGATCAACAGTTTGACCCAAGAGATCGAAAGCTATCGTGAACAAGTCGAACCTTTAGCCAAAGAGATCCAAGCTAAACTGCCTCAGCAAAACGATTGATTTTCTTAAAAATTATTAAAACATTGATAATTTAGACGTGACTTGTGTTATATTAGAATTATTAATTTTACGATTGGATGTGTAACATAATGAAAAAATGGTTTGCCGCTTTAGCCGGCGTCTTGTTGACTTTCACCTTAGCGGCTTGTTCATCTAAAACAGTTGCAACAACATCAGGTGGTAAGATCACTGAAAGCCAATACTACGACAGCATGAAAAAGACTACTTCAGGTAAGCAAGTCTTACAACAAATGATCTTAGATAAGATCTTAGAAGGCAAGTATGGTGATAAGGTCACTGATAAAGCTGTTAACAAAGAATACAATAAGTATAAGAAACAATATGGTTCTTCTTTCTCAACTGTTTTAGCCCAAAATGGTATGACAGCTTCAGCATTTAAGAAGAGCATTCGTTCTAACTTATTGCTTCGTCAAGCTGTGATCGCTAATACTAAGATCACTAATGCTGACTTGAAGAAACAATGGAAGAGCTATGAACCAACGATCACAGTCGCACAGATCTTGGTATCTAAGAAAGAAGATGCTGATGCGATCATCGAAGAATTGAAAAAAGACGGCTCTTGGGATAACTTCAAGAAGTTAGCTAAGGAAAAATCGATCGATGAATCTACTAAGAATGATGGCGGTAAGTTACCTTCCTTCAATAACATGGATACTTCCCTTGACAGTGACTTCAAGAAAGCTGCCTTTGCTTTGAAACAAGGTGAATTCTCACAAGAACCAGTTAAGACAAGCTATGGTTACCATGTCATCTACAGCATCAAGAACCCTGGTAAGGGCAAGATGGCTGATCATACAAAAGAATTGAAAGATCAGATCATTGATGAAAAACTAAATGATTCAACAGCATTGCAAAAGATCATTGCTAAAGAATTCAAAGAAGGTAATGTAAACATCAAAGATAGTGACTTGAAAGATGTCTTATCCGATTACATCTCTTCTTCATCTAGCTCAAGCTCAAAATAAGCTTTGAACTTTCAAAGGCTACCTACATTTCGTGGGTAGCCTTTTTTAGTATAAAAAAAGAAGCCTGACACAGCTTCTTTTACGTTCAAATTGCTATCCCTGCAGCTTGTTTAGCTAGTTGATCGGCCCGTTCGTTGAATTTTACTCCAGTATGAGCCGAGATCTTTTGAAAATGGACCTGCAATCCATCTTTAGTGGTAACTTGCTTAACAAACGCAGCATAACGTTTGGTAATATCTTGTTTAGCCTGCCAAGAACCATCGGCCCAGCTAGCGATCCCTTGATAGTCATGACAGATCGTGACTTCCTTCATTCCCAGTGATAGTGCATACTTTAGGGCGTAGATCGTAGCCAACAATTCGCCGCCAACATTGCGTAACCGCAAGATCTCAGCATGCTTATCATCCCGGATCGTTTGTTCATGGACACTTTTGTCATCTTTTACCATTACAAAAGCGCCCCCTACGATCGTCTCATCCGCATTAAAACTACCATCGACGAAAATACTTTCGCTTGGTAAACTTGCAGTTGGACTTTGCCCCGCTAAAAATGCCTTGGCTTCCGCTTCAGTTGCAAATCCCTTGAATACAGGTGCTTTGACTTTTTTTAGTGCAGTTTGGCATTCAGCCCAAGTGCGATAGATCTTACCCGTGTTTTTTATTGCATAAAAATGTTTTTTTGCCATATGACCTCATTGATCTTTCTCATCTATTTTATAGTGTAATTTTTCAATTTCATAGTTTAGTACATGACTTTCAAAATTATATAACTTGTAATTTAAATAATTCAAAGTTTTTTCGATCTCGCGCTTTTGTTGTTCCAATTTATCACGTTGTTCAACAAGTAATTGTTTTTGGGCAGCACGTGTATCAGTTTTTAAGCGATATAGCTCAACAAATTCAACTAGCGCCTCGATCGATACCCCAGCTTTGCGCATGACCTGAATAAAGAAGACCCATACTCTCCATAGCCACAATAACCACTCTCATTACGTGGGATCTCAGGAAGTAATCCCGATCTTTCCCAATAACGCAAAGTTTCTTTAGTGATGTCAAATTTTTCACTGACCTGTGCGTGATCAGCCTCCAAGGCAATTATTTTTGTTTGGGATGATAGAAATTACGCCCATCCATCCCAAAGATGCGCTCTGAAAAATTGCCCGGCTCGGTATGCCCTAAACTTTTCTTTAGCATTTGGATCGAAGCATCAAGATTATCTAACTGATGTAAAATGTCGGCCTCTAACAAGTGTGGTTGCACTGGAGAACCGTATTCCAATAGTCCATGATGTGCTAAGATCATGTGCCGCAATAAGATCGCATCTTCACTTTCAAGTTCGATCTTTAATGCTGCGCAAGCTTTAACGATCTCTTCATCGACCAAAACGATATGCCCGATCAAATTACCAGCTAGCGTGTAGGTCGTCGCAACGGGCCCCGATAATTCTAAGACCTTACCTAGATCATGTAAAATAGTTCCCGCGTAGAGTAATGCCTTATCAACTTCTTCATATTGTTCGGCCACTGATTTAGCCAAGCGTAAGATCGATAATGTGTGAAAGGCTAAACCACCCGCATAGGCATGATGATTGGACTTAGCTGCGGGAAATTTAAAGAACTCATCGTGGTATTCCTTGAGTAAATAACGCACGATCCGATTCCACGTTGGATTAACGATCTCAAACACATACTGATTCAGTTCTTCTTCCATCACAAGTGTCTTTTCTGGTGCAGCTTGGAGATAAAGTGCCGGATCATTTGGTTCTTCAGCATTAGCTAACCGAAGCTTGAAGATCTTGATCTGGGGATTGTTTTGATAATTTTCACGTTTACCTTTCAAGTGAACTACTTTGCCCGCTTCAAATCGCTTGATATCATCATCTGAAGCATCCCAAAATTTAGCACTGATCACGCCAGAGCTATCAGCAAAATTAAAAGCAATAAACTTTTTGCCATTCTTAGCGATCCGCGTTTCAGCTGACTTGATCAATACAAATAATTCTAAATTTTCATCAACTTTATAATCAAATAATTTTTTTAACACGCTCTTGTCCTATCCATTCATTTATTTTTCCCCGTTTCGTACTAACTTTACCACATTTTCGCTTCAGTTAGTAGGACTAAAAAAAGAGCTCCGCAGAGCTCTTTTGTTCATTTTAATCTTGGTATAATTCTTGAACTGGTTGGAAGATGATCTTGCTTACTTCATCCATCAACATGCTCAAAGCTTGTTCTTTCAACATCAATGTTTGTAATGTTTCAAATTCTTTAGCTTTAGCCCCAGCTTCTTGCAATTCTTTGAAATCGTCTTCTGTGATGTTGCCTTGCATTTGCTTTTGTTGCAATTGACCTTGAAGATCTTGCAATTCCTTGAAGCAAGCATAAGCTTTTTCATCCGCCTTCAAAGCTTCATAAGCTGCTTTTAATTCTTGGTATTGTTGTGTTTGCTTCAAATCTTGTTCCATTTGATTAGCTGTATCATAAATATTGACCATAATATCGCTCCTTCAATTCTTAATATATCTATTATAACGCACTTTGCTAAAAAAGTTTTATCTAAAGCCTTTAAAAACTAATTTCCAAACAGGCTATTTAATGCATCTTTTCCTTTTTGAAGCCACGAATCGGCAGTCTGTTTCCAATCACTCGTACCTTCTTGACCAGCATTTTTGATCTTATCCCACCAGCTCTCATCGCTATCATCGTCAGCACTATTCTCAGCGGCCATCGTTGAGGCGGACTTGACTTCGAATTTATTTTCCTTGGTATATGGTAAGATGCCTTCCATCTGGGTCTTGAACAGACTAGCCCCACCACGATTACCAGCGTCTTCGATCGAATCTTTGCTAGAATCATAGCCGACCCAGGTAGCCACAACTACATCTGGGGTATAACCCACATACCAATGATCGGTATCTGCTGCCATCGGATCGACCCCATTGCCTTGCGTTGAACCGGTCTTACCAGCGATCGTATAACCAGCTGGTTTAGCATTAGTCCCAGTCCCCATTGTATATACATCGATCAACATACTCGTCATCTCATTGGCATTCTTAGCTGAAAGGACTCGCGTCGAATCGACTTCAGTATTATCAACGATCGTCTTACCCGAAGCATCGACGATCTTGGTGATAAAGTGTGGATCATAGCGGACACCATCGTTAGCAAAAGCCGTATAAGCACTTGCGATCTGATAAGGTGAGACCCCTTTTTTAAGTCCCCCTAGCGCTAAACTCAAATTTTCATCAGAAGGATCTAGCGTTATCCCAAATTTTTCAACACTGTCAAAACCGGTTTTGACCCCGATCTTATTTAACAACCAGACCGCGGAAGTATTTTTACTTTCAGCTAAGGCTTTATACATCGGGAGATCACCACCATAAACATTATTCCAATTATGTGGCGTATACTTGTTAGTTCCATAGGCTTTCAATTCGTCAGGCAATTCCGAATCATAATGGTAACCCTTATTCAGAGCCGGAGCATACACCGCTAAGGGTTTGATCGTTGATCCCGGTGAGCGCACCAATTGCGTCCCCCGATTATAGCCCCGAAAGACATGCGTCCCACTCCGGCCCCCAACGACCGCGGCTACACCGCCTGTTTTAGGGTCAAGTGCCACTGAAGCACCTTGAGCTCTAGCCCCATTAGCCGCGTTGTCTGGGAATAAATAGTCATTAGCAAAATCTTCTTGGAATGTCGTTTGGTAATTTTGATCAAGTGAAGTATAGATCTTATAGCCACGGTTCATAATATCTGATTCACTTAAACCATAGCGATTGATCGCTTCTGAGATAACAGCATCAAAATAATATGGATACTTATAACCTGAATTATAGGTATACGTATTATTAGTCACCATTGGTGTAGCTTGATATTCTTTAGTTTGGGCTGCGGTCAGTTTATTGTTATCTTCCATCAAGCTCAAGACTACATCCCGGCGTTTTTTAGAGGCTTCGGGATGGTCGGCTGGATTATAGGCATTTGGACTCGTCAACATCCCCGCTAAAGTAGCTGCTTGTGGAACCGTCAACTGGCTAGCCGTTGTTCCAAAATAGCGTTTAGCTGCATCACCAACGCCCCAGACTCCATTGCCAAAATAAGCATGATTCAGATACATTGCCAAGATCTCTTTTTTACTATAGGTATTTTCGACTTGCATCGCAATAAAGATCTCTTTGGCTTTACGAGAAAGCGTCTGTTCTTGGGAAAGGAAGGCATTTTTGACCAATTGTTGGGTCAAAGTACTCCCCCCACCGGTAACGGCATTACCGCCAGTCAACTTATTTTTGAGATGCATCAAACTGGCCCGGGCGATTCCTTTGACGGAAAAACCATATTCTTTATAGAAGTTACGGTCTTCGGTCGACAATACTGCATCGATAACGTTAGGTGAAATATCATCGATCGAAGTCCAAGTACCTTTTTGGGCATAAAGATAACCCGCCTTTTGATCATTTTTATCGTAGATCTCAGTTGCTTGTTCTAAAGCGTTCTTTAGGCCCTTAACATTAGAAGTTTTGGCTACAAAGGTCAGATAGATACTCATGCATAAAAAACTCGCTAAAAAAATAACTACCAACCACCGCCATAATTGATAACGTCGGCTCTTAGCCAAAAACCAAGTCCAAATTTTTTTACCATAGTGGCTTATAGTTTGGCGCAATTTTTCTAAAAAATCATTCATCGCATAAATTCCTTTTCTACTATCGTTAATTATCATCTTAGCACATCTAAGCAAGGTTCCGCCAAACGTATCTAAAATTTAATAATATTTAAGAATGCACAAAGAGACCGCAACTAAGAGTCACGATCTCAATGATCATTATAGTATAAATGCTTCTACAGCAAATTATCTGGATCAACGTGTTCCATAAATAACGCATAGAGCTGAGCAGCAGCTTCGCGTGAGGGACTGATCACTACTACAGTGTCAAAGCCAGCTAACGTTCCAGCAACTTCTGGTAAAGACAGATCATCTAAGATCGCCGCTAAAACATTCGCATTGCGTGGAGTAGTATGGATCACATTCATAAATTCAACCGTCGTGATCGCTGTGACCGCATCAGAAATTGCTTTATACAGCTTATCTTGTTCCGATTGATTGTTAGCTTTAAAGATCACATAGCGTAACTTACCATTACCATCCTGTTGCTTAACGATCTGCATTTCCCGGATATCGCGTGAGATCGTCGCTTGCGTTGCACTGATACCAATAGCTTGTAGCGCCTGCATCAGCTCTTCTTGATTAGAGATGACTTGCTGATTTATCAGCTGCTCGATCTTTCCTTGGCGCATTTCTTTTTTCACAAAAATCACCTCAAGACAAAAGATTGTATCTCTATTTTAACAAACTTCCGCAGGCAAGCAAAATTAGGCTTACTCGATCTCGTCTAAAAATTCAACTAAACTCATTAAAACCTGTATTCGCGACATAATCCATCACTAGCTCGCGGTCTAACAAGAGCTTGCGCCGTCCCCGTTTAGCTAAGCCTTGACTGCAGTATTCTTTGATGATCATGTTGACTAGTGAGGTAGAGGCACGAGTGTAAGAAGCTAAAACGTTTTGATCGATCCGCCGAGGCAAACGGACCCACTTCTCATCGGTAACTTTCCCATAGAGCACCGCTAAGTAGAAAAGTGTATTCTTGATCCGTTCTCTTGTCGATGATAGATTGCAATAAATGTTGTAGATCCGTTCTTTTTGCAATTGGTATGCCATCTGCTCACGTAGCATTTCATTGAAGAAAGGCGATTTATCTCGATATTCATGCATAATATCTTCAGGAATAACAATAATGATCGCTTTATCCGAAAATACGACCAACTCTTCTTCCGTATGATCTTCATCAAATACCTCGTGCGAAGGATAGAATAACTCTTGTTGCTTATAAAACGTCATATATTGGTCTTTATCACTTTCATAATTGTAATACCGGCTTGCCACCAACCCACTGACTAAAAAGCAAGCAAAGTCACCCTTAAATCCATTGAACATCAACATATCGTTGTAGTCATAAACCATTGCTCGACAAGATGTGCGAAATTTTTCTTGGTCTTTTTCTGATAAATTTCCGATTTTTTGAATCAGATCAAAAACATAATCCTCTTTTTTTGCATAATTGTTGATCTTCACCACGAAACTCCCCCTTATTGTTTGTTGCACCAAGTTTACCACTAAACAACTGGCGCAAAACTTATTTATCAATAAATTATTTCTAACGGTGATTTCATAAAAAAAGCCGATCACACTGTGGCGATCGACTTTTGAAAATTACATTTCGTCTGGAGCTGCTACCCCTAAGAGGCGCAATGCTTCTTTTAAGACATCAGCTACACTAGCTACTAAAGCTAAGCGTGCTTCTAATTGGTCATCTTCGACCAAGATCTTAGAATGAGCATAGTACTTGTTGAAGGCTTTTGCCAAATGGATCGCATACTTAGCGATCACAGATGGTTCGTATTCTGCGACTGCACGAGCAACAGTTTCTGGGAATTCGCCCAATAGACGCAAAGTTTCCCAAGCATTTTCATCTGTTACAGCATAGGCCTTAGCCGGATCGATCTTCGTCACACCAGCTTTACGTAAAATACTCATTGCACGAGCATGTGAGTATTGAACATATGGACCAGTTTCACCTTCAAAACGTACGACTTCTTCTAAATCAAAGTCAAAGTTGTTCAAACGTTCATTCTTAAGGTCATGGAAGACTACCGCACCAACACCGACTTCTTCAGCAACTTGATCTTTATTAGCTAAACCAGGATTCTTAGCTTCGATCTGTTCTTTAGCCAAGGCAACCGCATCATCCAAAACTTTTTCTAACAAAATGACACGACCCGAACGTGTAGAAAGCTTCTTACCACCTTGTGTGATCAAACCAAATGGAATGTGATGGATATCATCGGACCAATCATATCCCATTTCTTTTAAAACGGCCTTCAATTGATTGAAGTGATTTGATTGTTCGTTACCAACGACATACAAGGATTGGGCAAAGTCATAAGTACGTTTACGATACATTGCTGCGGCTAAGTCACGAGTAATGTAAAGTGTCGCCCCGTCAGTCTTTTTGATCAAAGCAGGATTCAAGTTATAGGCTTCAAGATCCACGATCTGAGCTCCTTGACTTTCTTTTAATAATCCCTTGTCTTCTAAGATCTCGACTACTTCATCCATCTTGTCGTTGTAGAAAGCTTCACCGTTGTAAGAATCAAATTCGATCCCTAAACGATCATAGACAGTTGTGAAAGCTTTAAGTGATTCTTCACGGAACCATTTCCAAAGACGAGTTGCTTCTTCATCCCCATCTTCTAAACGTTTGAACCAATCACGGGCTTCATCATCTAATTGAGGATTTTCAACGTCTTCTTGGTGGAAACGTACGTAATAACCTAATAAGGAGTTGATCGGATCATTTTTAACTTCTTCTTCACTTCCCCAAAGTTCATAAGCACGCATCAATTTGCCAAATTGGGTGCCCCAGTCACCTAGGTGGTTGATCTTGACTGGTTTGTAACCGGATTTTTCCATTAAAAGAGCGATCGAGTTACCGATCACAGTTGAACGCAAGTGGCCCATCGACATTGGTTTAGCGATATTAGGCGAAGACATATCGATCGGAACTTGGCGGCCATTGCCAGTCGTTGCATCCCCAAAATGTTCTTGTTTAGTCAAAACATCATGCAAAACATCTTCACTAAAAGCTGCCTTATCTAAGAAAAAGTTTACGTAAGGTCCCACAGCTTCAACTTTTTCAAAATTAGTCGTATCGATCTTTTCGACCAATTCTTGCGCGATCATTTGTGGTGCTTTACGCAAGACCTTAGCCAATACGAATGCTGGAAAAGCATAGTCCCCTAACTTAAGATCTTTTGGTTGTTCGATCTTTTCAATGATCGCTTCTTCATTTAACTGGCCATCAACTGCTGCATATACTGCTTGAGCCACTAATTGTTTGTAGTCCTTCATCATTATATCCTCCTTTAAAAATAAAAACGTCTCTTGCATAGCGTTAAATAACACTTTGCAAGAGACGAGAAATTCCCGCGGTACCACTCTATTTGATCAATATCCACTCAAATATTCACTTGTACTCTAAAAAGCGCGCTTCACCTGCTTACACGATCTGGCTCCCACCACCCCAGACTCGCTTACCGCTGCCACAGGCTACTTTTCTTTTATCATTGAGTTTTCTTAACTTAAATAAAAAACATCTCCGGCCGAAACCAAAGATGCTCTTTGAAGCGGGTGACGAGAATCGAACTCGCGACATCAGCTTGGGAAGCTGGGATTTTACCACTAAACTACACCCGCAACAACAAAGATAATTATAGCACCCTTATCTTCGTTTGTCATCTTTTTTTTGAATTTTTATGCTGGCTTCTTTTTCATGTGATCTAAAGCTACTACAGCACGGTTATGGAAATCGCTCACGACTACGGTATCATCTTTATGATGTTCCAAGATCTCAACCACTGCAGAATTTTCATAGATCTTTTCGATCGCGCCGACAAAATCATGCGTCAATGAAGCAAATTTATCACATGTCACTTTGTCGCCAACTTTTAATTTTGTTTCCATTGATTAATATTCACCTACTTTGCCTGGCAATGTCCTATGAATATTAACAAACTTTAATGCTATATGCAAGTACCTTAGTCCATAAATTTGACTTTATTTAAATTTTTTAACAATTCTTACTGTGACCCGTTACACTAACCCACCATAGCGCTCGGTCAAATAGTCTATAATAACGCGGATAAAAGCCTGTGTCGAAGGTGTTTGCTGGGCTTTATTGTGTGTTACTAAGGCAATCGTCCGAAAATATCGCTTGGCAAAAGGATACTGCACGACATTGCCCGAAAGTTTTTGTAGAGCTAATTCTGGCAAGATCCCAAAGCCTAGTCCTGATTCGACCATTGCAATGATCGAGGCATCATCGATACTGTATTGGATCGAATTGACTGAAACATTATAGTCATCCAGAGCCTCTTTAGTATTGCGATCATAATCGATCTCTTGGAGAATAAACGGTTTATCCGCCACATCACTAGCCACGACGGCTTTTTTATCTTGGGGCGTAAATCCCTCAGGTGCAACACAATAGATCTCATCTCGATACAACGGTACAACTTCCAGATTTTCTTTGATCGGTAAGGCGGAAAAACCAATATCGATCTCTCCTAATTTGATCTGCTGGATGACTTCATTAAAGTTGCCCTGCCAAACCGAAACTTCGATCTCAGGATAATTTTTTTTGAAGGTATTGATCATATCAGGGAGCCAATTGATACAGACACTACTAAAAGCCCCGATCCGCAACCGTCCTTGGTCTAACCCGTTGATCCGAGCGGCTTCTTCTAATAACTTATCTTCGGTATTCAATAGTTCACGGACGATCGGTAAGATCTTTTCTCCAGCGGAAGTCAACTGGACTCCATTGCGATTACGGAAAAACAATGCAAATCCTAACTCTTTTTCAAGCCCATTGATCGAATGACTGATCGCTGATGGTGTCACATTCAATACTTTGGCTGCCGTCACAAAAGCTTTTTGCTTAGCGACCTCGCTGAATGCTTGATACATAAAATTACTCATCTAGTTTCCTGCCTTGTCCAAATCATTTCCTTAAAAATATCATTTCTCTACTTAGAAGACAAGTAAAAAAGCGAACCAGATCCAGTCCGCTTTTACACTAGGCTAAGTCTTTTAGTTCGCCATCGATCCCAGAAAATTTTCCTGTGGCTTTCGTCCCGATATCGTGGCGATAGTAACAATCAGTAAATTCATGTTGCGCTAAATAACTATAGGCTTTTGCCTGTGCTAGCTGAAGATCATCTTCTAGCGCTAACACACACAATAAACGACCACCATTACCGATAAACTGCTCTGCCTTTTCACTGACATTAGCATAATCGATCTTGATCTCATCTGTTGTTTTTAATTCGGGCAAAACTTGTCCTTTGAGATACTCACCCGGATAACCAGAAGCTGCTACGACTACGCCTAAGCAAGCTTTAGCCGTTACTTCGATCGCTGGTAATGCGTTGCCATTAAGCGCACAGTCTATCAATTCTGCAAAATCAGATGTGATCCGCGGTAAGACGACCTGCGTCTCGGGATCACCTAAACGTACATTGTATTCAATGACTTTCGGGCCTTGTTCGGTCATGATCAACCCGATATATAAGATCCCGCAGTAATCAAACTCTTCTTGGCGCAAACCAGCGATCGTTGGTGCAACAACTTCACGTAACATCCGCTGATAATCAGCTTCTGGCAATTGTGGCAACGGACTATAAGCCCCCATTCCACCAGTATTCAACCCTTTATCAAGATCAAAAGCTCGCTTATGGTCTTGCGCCATCGGAAGTATCCGATAATCTTTACGGCCTACCGCAACAAAGAGTGAATATTCTGCTCCAGATAAAAATTCCGAGAGCACGAGCCGTTTTTGCCCTTTTTTAAACATCAAAGCGATCTCTTCTTTAGCTTGTTCCTTTGTTTGGGCGATCACGACCCCCTTACCAGCTGCTAACCCATCAGCTTTGATCACGACCGGTTCACTAAATTCTGCTAGCCCTGCAATAGCTGAAGCTGAGTCGGAAAAAGTGGCAAAGCTTGCCGTTGGAACAGCATATTTATTCATAAAGCGCATCGCAAAGTCTTTTGACCCTTCCAACTGAGCTGCTGTCTTAGCTGGACCAAAGATCTTTAGCCCATCTGCTTCAAATGAATCCACGATCCCAGCGACTAACGCATTTTCCGGTCCCACAAAAGTCCAGGCGATCTCTTCTTCATAACAAAAACCTTTAAGTGCCGGAAAATCAAGCTCAGAGATCGCAACCGGTATGATCCCATCCACTGTCATCCCCGGATTACCTGGAGCACAATAAACTTGACTAACATGTGGACTAGCTAATAATTTTTTAGCGATCGCATGTTCACGTCCACCAGAACCAACGACTAATAACTTTAAATCATCTTTCATTTGCGTTTCACCCTCGCCCATTAGTGTCTAAAGTGTCTGATACCTGTAGTCAACATTGCGATCCCATACTTATCAGCCATTTTGATCGAATCTTCATCGCGGATCGAGCCACCCGGTTGAATGATCGCCTTGATCCCATTTTTAGCCGCATATTCAACACAGTCATCCATTGGGAAAAAGGCATCTGAGGCTAAAACTGTTTCATCATTGATAAAGTCTTTAGCATGTCCCACTGCGATCTTGGTCGAGTCGATCCGATTAGGTTGACCAGCCCCGATCCCTAATGTGCGTTCAGTATTAGCTACTACGATCGCATTAGATTTAGTGTGCTTGACAGCCTTTAAAGCAAGTAATAACGCTTTTTCTTGTGCTTTAGTTGGCGCTTTTTTCGTAACAACAGTCCAGTCAGCTGGATCTTCTAAAGTCATATCTTGTTCTTGGACCAACAAGCCACCCATGACCGAAACTGTTTCAAAGGCTGGAGTTTCATCTTTAGCACTAAAATCTAACTCTAATAAACGTAAATTCTTCTTTTGTTTCAAAATTTCTAAGGCAGCTGGCTCAAAACCAGGTGCGATAATGATCTCTAAGAATAACTTATGCATTTTTTCAGCCGTTTTGACATCGACTGGACGATTCAATACGATAATGCCACCAAAGATCGAGATCGGATCAGCCGCATAAGCTAGATCCCACGCTTTTTCCAAGTTATCTGCTTGTCCGATCCCACATGGATTCATATGTTTTAAAGCGACCACGGTCGGGCCCTCAAATTCGCGGGCGATCCGCAGTGCAGCGTCGGCATCCTTGATATTGTTATAGGATAATTGCTTACCATTTAATTGTTTAGCGGAAGTGATCGCATATTTTTTAGGTAAAGCATCCCGATAGAACCAAGCCGGTTGGTGCGAATTTTCGCCATAGCGCATTTCAGACTCCAATTCATAGGTCAATGTCAACTTCTCTGGTGCAACTTCATGTAATTGCTCAGCAAAATAATGGGCGATCATCGCATCATAGCTGGCTGTATGTGCAAAAGCTTTAGCCGCTAACTTTTTACGCGTTGCTAAAGTCGTATTACCTTCATTGTTCAATTCTTCTAAAACTTTCTCATAATCAGCCTTGTCGACGACCACAGTCACATTATTGAAGTTTTTAGCGGCCGAACGCAACATACTTGGACCACCGATATCGATATTTTCGATCGCATCGGCAAATGTCTTGCTAGGATCGGTGATCGTTTCTTTGAAGGGATATAAGTTGACACATACTAGGTCGATCGGTCTGATCGCTAACTTTTCCATGGTTGCAACATGCTCGGGTAAATCACGTCTTCCCAAAAGTCCCCCGTGGATATATGGGTTCAAGGTCTTGACCCGACCATCCAAGATCTCAGGAAAATTAGTCACCTCTTCTACTGCCAGGGTCTTGATCCCAGCTTCTTCTAACATTTTTTGAGTACCACCTGTCGAAATGATCTCAAAATCATTTGCGACTAATCCTTTGGCAAATTCAACGATACCACTTTTATCTGAAAGACTGATCAATGCTCTTTTCACGCTTACTCTCCTTTAAATATCTGCTTTAGTGCTTGAGGATACAATTCATGTTCACACGCATGGATCCGCTGTTCGAGCGTTTCTAACGTGTCATCTGGATAGATCGGGACATGCTTTTGTAAGATCGCTGGGCCCGTATCTAAGCCAGTATCGACATAATGGATCGTCACGCCGGTCTGACTTTTACCTTGCGTCTGATGATCGCTAAAAGCCCGTTCGATCGCATGTAGACCTTGATATTCAGGTAAATACGCTGGGTGTAGATTAACGATCCGCTTATCATAAGCTAAAACGATCTCTTCACCTAAAACACGCATATAGCCCGCCAAGATGATAAAATCGATCTGATACTTCTCCAAGATCTCCATAATACGTTTTTCATACAAAACTTTGCCCCCGCATTCTTTGACCGTAAAAGTCTCATAGGGGACCTTTAATTTCTGGGCCCGTTTGATCACAAAAGCGTCTGGATGGTCACTAAATAATAGCACCAGCTCAGCCTTGAATTCGCCGGCTTGGAATTTTTGGGCTAAAACTTCAAAATTTGAACCACTGCCCGATGCAAAAATTGCTGTGCGCATCAAATCACCCCTTAAAAATCGATCTCGATCTTAGCTGCATTTTCAGGCCGTTTTACCAGTTCACCGATCTCGTAAAATGGCTCAGCTGCCTGCTGTAATAAGTCTTTGACCGCTGGAACATTTTGCGGTGCAACGGCTAAAACTAACCCGATCCCTAAGTTGAAAGTCTCTAAACAATCAGCTTGCTCTAACTCACCTAGATCTCTCAAATACCCAAAGATCGCCGGTTTGTCCCATGAGGTATAATCTAAGCGTGCCTGTAGCTCGTCGCCAAACATACGTGGTAAATTTTCGATCAAGCCACCGCCTGTGATATGACTAACACCACTTATCAAGCCTTGTTTGATCAATGGCAAAACAGCTTTAACATAGATCCGCGTGGGTTCTAACAATACTTCACCAACACTTTTACCTGAAAGTGCTGCTGGGCGGTCGGCCAAGTCTACCTGATGATCTTTGAATAAGATCTGTCTGACTAATGAAAATCCATTCGAGTGTAGCCCGCTTGAAGGTAGACCGATCAATTTCATGCCCGCTTTAGGCTGGCTTTCATCCAAAAGCTTACTCTTTTCGACCGCTCCGACAGCAAAACCAGCTAGATCATATTCAGTTGGGGCGTACATATCAGGCATTTCAGCCGTTTCGCCACCGACTAAAGCCGCTCCAGCTTGACGACAGCCTTCTGCCACACCAGAAACGATCTGCGCCATTTTAGCCGGATCGTTTTTTCCAGTTGCGATATAATCTAAAAAATATAACGGTTCAGCCCCTTGAGCTAAAATATCGTTGACGCACATCGCGACACAATCGATCCCGATCGTATCATGCTTATCTAATGCCTGGGCGATCATCAATTTCGTCCCTACACCATCAGTTCCTGAAACTAAGACCGGGCTTTTTAGATCTAAGACACTTAGATCAAACATCCCGCCAAAACTTCCTAGACTACCTAGCATCCCTAAACGTGCGGTCGAAGCAACATCTTGTTTGATCTTTTTGACCATTTCATACCCAGCATTAACGTCAACACCAGCTTCTTGATAACGACTCATCGCAAAAAATTCCTTTCTTCTTGTTGCTTGAGTGAGGCTAAATAATCAGCTTCATAATCATACAGCGGGGTCGGATATTTGCCATCGAAATAAGCAACTGTTAGCCCGCCATTTTCGACTTTTCTACCACTCGGGATATCGATCGCCTTGATCAGACTTTCCGTGCTCAAAAAGCCCAGTGAATCAGCCCCGATCAACTCACAGATTTCTTGCACACTGTGATCAGCTGCGATCAATTCTGCCCTAGTTGAAATATCGATCCCATAAAAACATGGAAAGCGCAATGGGGGTGAAGCGATCCGCATATGTACTTCTTTAGCACCCGCCTCTTTTAAAAGTTTCACGATCTGCTTAGAAGTTGTACCACGAACGATCGAATCATCAATGATCGCAACTTTTTTACCCTCAACGACCCCACGTACAGCCGAAAGTTTTAATTTGACACCACGTTCACGCAATTCTTGGGTCGGCTGAATAAAAGTCCTAGCTACATATTGACTCTTGATCAACCCCATTTCATATGGTAAGCCAGCTTCTTCCGCAAAACCCGAAGCAGCTGATAAAGATGAATTGGGAACACCGATCACGATATCAGCATCAACTGGCTGTTCTTTGGCTAACAGACGCCCCATCCGTTTACGCGCAGTATGCACATTGACCCCATGAATGATCGAATCGGGCCGCGCAAAATAAATGTATTCCATCGAACAAACTGCCAATTTAGTGTCGTCAGTATAGTTATCGATGTGCAGACCATCTTTATCAATGATGATCAGTTCACCGGGTTCGACATCCCGGACAAATTTAGCGCCGATCATATCCAAAGCACAGGTCTCGCTTGCAACGACATAGGCTTTATTTTTAAGTTGTCCGATGCATAACGGACGAAAGCCATTAGGATCTAACGCTGCGATCAAGCGATCCTTTTGCAACAATAGAAATGCAAAGCCACCCTTGACTTCATTTAAACTGGCTTTTAAGGCATCGATAAAATCCAGATCGCGCTTTTGCCTGATCAAATGGATCAAGATCTCGGTATCAGAATTAGAGTGAAAAACCGAACCCGCTTTTTCCAATTGCCGCCTAAGACTTTTAGCATTGATCAAATTACCGTTATGTGCCAAGGCAACTTCATCATCATAAAAGTTGAATAAAAAAGGCTGGAGATTGTTGATCGAATCGTTACCACTAGTGGCATAGCGAACATGACCGATCGCAGCATTCCCATCTAAACTATCCAGATCAGCTTCATTAGCAAAGACTTCCGCCAATAAACCTTTATTTCTGAATTGTTTGAGCTTGGTGCCATCACTTGAGACGATCCCTGCACCTTCTTGACCGCGGTGTTGTAGACTGTGTAAACCAAAATATGTCAGCTGATTGGCCTTTTTAGTATCAAAAACACCAAAGACACCACATTCTTCGTTTAATCCTTTGATTTCATGAGGCACGGTATCGCTTCCTCCCATAATTTTTGTGCTTCGCTTACTTCAATTTCAAATTTTGCATCAGTTAAGGTCACGGCTAACTTGGATCCGCCATCTACTTCACCTAAGAAGATCTGCGCTGTCCCTAAAGTTTTTTCAAATTCAGTGCGCTTAGCTTGCGGAACACTGACGATAAAACGACCGGGCGTTTCACTAAAGAAATCTGAACTACTCAAGTTTAACGTTACTTTAGCCCCCAGATCACTATTGAATAATGTTTCGGCTAAACAAACACCCAAACCACCTTCACTAGCATCGTGACTGCTCGTGACCAAACCATTTTGCATGGCTGTTAAAAGTTGTTTCATTACCTTATTCAAATTAGGTAGATCTAATTCATTTAGCGCGCCAAAGATCTTACCAGTTTGCATCTTTTGGATCTCGCTACCTGAAAAATCGGCTTTTGTCTTGGCACCAACTAAATACAAAGCGTCACCCGCATTTTTTACAGTCGAAGGGATGATGCGTTTTACATCCTCGATCAAACCGACCATCCCGACCATTGGAGTTCCGTAGATCGCTTCACCATTGGTTTCGTTATATAAGGATACATTCCCTGAAATAACTGGTGTATCAAAGGCTTCACAGGCTTGGGCCATCCCCGCGACCGAATGGTGTAGTTCATAATAGATCTCAGGGTCATTAGGATCACCATAATTCAAGCAATCTGTCATTGCTAGCGGTAAAGCACCACTAGAGATAACATTAGCACAGGCTTCAGCGACTGCCATCTGTCCACCGATCTTTGGGTCTAAATAGATAAAACGTCCATTGCCATCGGTCGTCATCGCTAAGGCTTTGTTTGTTTTGCGAACTCTGATCACACCGGCATCGCTTCCCGGCCCTAAGACTGTGCTCGTGCGCACTTGTGAATCATAAGTCTGCGTAAACATTTCTTTTGAAGCGATCGTTGGTTGTTGCAACAATGCGAGTAAAGTTTGTTTAGGATCGGTGACTGTTGGGACCCATTGTGGCATTTCCTTAGCTTCGAGCAAACGTTGTGGTACTCTTTCTTGGCTCGGTTCTTCTAAAACATCATCCGTCAAAGTTTTGACTGGGATATCACAGACTACTTGGCCATGATGTTTCAAAAGATACTGACCATCATCCGTTACACGCCCGATCACAACAGCTTCAAGGTCAAAATCTTTGAACAATTCGATGACCTTTTCTTCATATCCTTTATGCACACAAAGTAACATCCGTTCTTGCGATTCAGACAACATGATCTCATAAGCTGACATTTCACTTTCACGTTGTGGCACTTTATCTAACTCTAAGACCAAGCCACTGTCCGCCTTTGAGGCCATTTCACAAGATGATGAAGCGATCCCTGCTGCTCCCATATCTTGGATCCCGACCAACCAATCCTTATGGTCATGGGTTAATTTCAAGCAAGCTTCCATGAGTAATTTTTCCATAAATGGATTACCGACCTGAACAGCTGAACGTTGTGTCTCTTTTTCGTCACTGAAATCACTTGACGCAAAAGTTGCACCGTGGATCCCATCACGTCCGGTCTTAGCACCAACATAGATCACCGCATTACCAACACCAGTCGCGCGACCTTTTTGCATGTCTTTTTGTTCCATCAAGCCGACACTCATCGCATTAACTAAGCAGTTGCCACGATAACATTCATCAAAAGTCATCTCACCGCCGACAGTTGGGATCCCCATACAGTTACCATAACCGCCGATCCCTGCTACGACACCATTGACTAAGTATTTGGTCCGCGCATCCGTCAATTCGCCAAAATGTAATGAGTCAAGTGAGGCAACAGGTCGTGCACCCATACTGAAAATATCGCGCAAGATCCCACCGACCCCAGTTGCGGCTCCTTCATAGGGTTCAACGGCAGAAGGATGATTGTGACTTTCAGCTTTGAAAACGACCGCTAAACCATCGCCGATATTAACGATCCCGGCACCTTCCCCCGGTCCTTGTAAAACACGTTCATTTTTGGTAGGAAATAAGCGTAAAACTGGCTTAGACTTCTTATAAGAACAGTGCTCACTCCACATGACCGAAAATAAACCTGTTTCTGTATAGTTTGGTAAACGCTGGAGCAATTCATCACAGATATAATCGTATTCTTTTTGTGTCAAACCCCATTCAAGATATGGTTTTTGGGTTTTGATCTCTTCTGGTGTCATTTCAGCCATTAGCTTTCCTCCGTTTTAACTGTGCCATTTTCCAATAATGATCTGAAGACGCGTAAGCCATCCTCATTGCCTAATAAAGCTTCTACCGCTCGTTCTGGGTGTGGCATCATCCCCAAAACATTGCCTTGTTTATTGCAGATCCCCGCAATATCATGCAAACTACCATTGGGATTTTCGTCAACATAGCGGAAAACAACTTGTCCATTAGTTTCCAGTTCCGCTAAAGTAGCTTCATCGGCAAAGTAACTGCCATCAGCATGGGCGATCGGCAATTCGATCACTTCATCTTGTCGATATTGGTGGGTAAATGGTGTTTTAGTGTTTTCAACTCTTAAAGGTACTGTCTTGCAAACAAATTTCAAACTATCATTTTGTTTCAAGGCACCTGGCAACAAACCAGCTTCGGTCAAGATCTGGAAACCATTGCAAGTTCCAAAGACCGGTTTACCTGCTTTGGCCATTTTTACGATCTCAGGCATGACCTTGGAAAAACGCGCGATCGCACCACAACGCAAGTAATCTCCATAAGAAAAGCCACCGGGTAGCATCACGGCATCAAAAGCACTTAGGTCTTCACATTTATGCGAAACGTACTCTACATCTGCATCCAAAACCATATGCAAAGCTTCGTAGAGATCGATATCACAATTGGATCCTGGAAAAACAACGACTGCGATCTTCATTAGGCTTCCTCCATGATCTCATAGCGATAAGTTTCAAGATTGAAATTGACCAGTAATTCTTCCGCGACTTCTTTGACGGCAGTTTCGATATCTTTTTTACTTGGATCAAGAGTCACATCAAAAAATTTACCTACCTTAACATCTTTGACTTCATCATGCCCTAATGCATGGATCGCTTGTTTGATCGTGTCACCTTGGGGATCAAAGACAGATTCCTTATAGGTCACATAGATTCTTACGTCAGTCATTATTTTTCCTCCTTTAAAGCTTGTTGTAAGCGGGCCAAAACTTCTTCATAAACTGGAGTCAACTCACCTAGATCTTGTCGATAAACATCTTTATCCATATGAGCTTTAGTTTTTTTATCCCAAAGCCGGCAATTATCAGGTGAAAATTCATCTGCTAAGACTAAAGTTCCATCACTCAAACGACCAAATTCAAGTTTGAAGTCCACTAAAGTCAGATCGGCTTTAGCAAATAATTCTGTTAGCAATTGATTTGTCTTGCGCGAAAGCTCCCAGATCTCGGTGAGTTCGGCTTTAGTTGCTAAACCAAGGGCTAAAGTCTGTGATTCATTGATGAAAGGATCATCTAAAGCATCACTTTTGTAGTATGTTTCTTCAACTGGTGTCTCAAACACCAGACCATCTTCAACTCCAAAGCGGGTGACAAAGTGTCCAGTAGCTATATTACGGGTCACCGCTTCGAGTGGAATGATCTCAACTTTATGTACCAATTCTTCTGTCGGGGATAACTTTTTGATGAAGTGGGTCTTGATCCCTTGTTTAGCTAAATATTCAAAGACCAATGTCGAGATCTCATTATTGATCTGACCTTTACCCTTGATCTGATCTTTTTTCTTGCCATTCAAAGCAGTTGCCTGATCCATATAAACGACCCGTAAGACTTCTGGATCATCTGTGCTCCACATTTGTTTTGCTTTTCCTGTATAAATTACTTCGCCCATGGCTATATTTTTGCTCCTTTAACTTTAAAAACGAACTTTAAAACGACATACAACAAATATAATTCGATAATTTACATCTATAAGATAACAAACTCCTTCTATCACGTCAACAAAAATACCGAATATTTATTGTTAAAATTTTAAAAATATAAACTTAAATATATAAAACAACAAAATAAAGTTCGTGTTTTGGCACACAAACATACCAAAACACGAATTTTATCATTCAAAAGATCCAATTATATCCATTATCCAGATGTATCACTTTAGGTCGTTGCCACTTCTTAGGATAAAATTTCCCCTGCTGCTCACTACGTTTCTTGATACCCACTACCATCCGTTCCTTTCTCGTAGCATCTTCCAACAAAATACTATAGAGTCCACCCGGCAAATGGGCGAAACGAACTTTACCTTTGGCATCGCTTTTGACTAAATACGGTCGCCCATTGCGCTGTAAAAGTTTTTTGCCTCGCTTGTCATATAAGCCAAATTTTTTGCCACTGAGCAGCCGACCATCAGCAGCGACACAATAAAATTCTAGATCAAATTTTTGCTTCTTCAATAGTGCACCATAGATCGTAGTAACTAAAAGATAGAGTAGCCAACCAAATATTAGCGCACAGGCGAGTAAGATCAGCATATTTTTGATAAAATTGCGCCAGACTGCATCTTTACTTTGTTCGTCCATTTTGGCAGTATACGGGATCCGGTGACCCTTTAGCACCAAACGATGTGTATTCAACATGTACGGGGTGCAAGTCAAAAGTGAGGCTAAATCTCGCCCTGGATCAGCTTGTAAGATCGATGTATCGCTTGGTAACACAGTCTTTATCTCTTCGATCTGATAAGCGAGCTTTTTATTGTAGACTTCAAAAATAAAGATATCACCTTTTTTTAATTTGTTGAGATCAGTAAATAATTTTCGCTCAGGTAGACCACGGTGGCTGGATACTACACTGTGTGTCCCTTTTCCACCGACTGGATAAGCGGTCCCATCTAAAACGGCGGCTCCATACTGGATCGTTTGACTATTTGTCGTATCAAACAGCGGAATATCGACCGCGATCTTAGGGATGATCACCTTACCGATCAAATGTTTCTTTAGATCGACCTTTGTCTTATTCGAAGTATTTTTAAAGGGATCGTTTTTTGCCTTTTCAGTTGCTTGTTTATTCTTAGCCTCTAACTTGGCCAAACGTGTAGCATTCTGCTGCGTATTTTCACGGGCGATCTGCCCCACCCGATAACGATCGATAAAATTATTCAAAGCCCCGACATAAAAGGGGTAGAGCGCGATAATGACGCCAATGATAAAAACTATGATCAAACCAACTTGGAGCCAAACACCTTTTTGCTTTGTTTTTTTCATAGCTCATCCTTTCTGAAGTGTAATAAAAAAGAGGTCAAGTTTCCCCGCCTCTTTTTAGTCTAATTTGACTTAGACATTGTCATTTTTTCTAACACGACGGAACCAAACATAAGCACCGCCCATTAAAGCAAGACCGATCACTAAGAAGATATAGATCCCGTAACCACCAGTTGAAGGTAACAGACCTTTCTTAGCATTTTTAACTTCAATTGGTGCATTTTCGGTCTTTTGATACGTATCCTTAGCAACCTTAAAGTCGAGCGCTTCACCCTTAGCATAGCCTGTTGGCGCTTCGATCTCGACTAATTTATAATCACCATATGGTAGATAGTCCAATTTGATCCTACCATTTTTATCAGAAGTATAAACGGTCGCATCACTGCTATCTTTCACCCATTTGAGGTCATTTCGACCATTAGCACTCTCGTTGAATTTCACATAACCAGATTGCTTTGGATTATCAGTTTCTGTATCAAAGACTACAAATTTTGCACCTGCTAAAGCTTTACCTGATTGAGCATCGATCTTTTGGAAGTTGTAACCACCTACAGCTAATGGCTTTTCAGCTGTTTTTTCAAGGACTATAGCAGCACGCAAATCAAATGGTGTTGTCACACGTGTCGTTTCACCTTCAGTTGAAGTCTGATCATCTTTAGTTGTATCGGCTGTAACTGTGATCTTGTTATCGACCGGATCATCCATTGAAGCTTCTGTTTTAGCTAAATAAGCATAGTAAGTGATCTCTAATGTTTCCCCAGCTAGATCAGCATTTTGTTCACCCGTGATCTTCATTTCAAAATAGGAGTTCCCACCTTGTTGTTTATCTTCATGATGTTTGACTTCAGCATCGACTGTTTTACCATTGTAGGTCGCTACCACGTTAGCAACTTGAGCGTTTGAGTTCAAGGAATCAACGATCGTATCGACTGCTTTACCATTGGCGTCTTTAGCAACTTTTTCTGGTAACACGATACCAATACCCGGATCATCGACGATCGTCAAACCATTGTCAGCATCAAAGATCGTTGTCGCAGGCACTTGGTAAGTTACCTTGTATTGGAGCAAACGACCAACACGTGGAGATAAGATAGTCTTAATGCCAGGTAGGTTCCAAGCATTAGTGTGATGGTGAACTGTGTCATCTAACAATTCTTTAGTGAGCTTACCTTCATAACTATTCTCATTTTCCGCGTTCTTTGGATAGACATGGATATTTTCTAAGACCTTGCTGGTCACTTCACCATTGCTATCATAGGCATACATCGGCATTGTTAAGACCATCGGAGCAGATTTAGTCGTGATCGCACTTGGTGATTTAGTTTCTAAAACAATATATGTCTTGAATTTGTCATCAACTTTAGTAGCTAGACCTTCAAAAGTCACATCCCCATTTTTATCGGTCAATTTTTGTTCAGCCGCTACAGTAGCTGGCTTATCATCAGTATACTTATTGACCATCGCATCTGTAGCCGTTTGAGCATCCTTTGTTTCAGCTAGTTTTTCGATATACTCTTCCGTAATATCATAGACTGTAAATCCAATATTAGGTAAGGCTTCCCCACCAAAGTCTGGCATCAGATCACCAGTATTTGGCTTATCTCCTGGCAAATTACCATCCTTAAAGACGCGTTTGTGTACTGTGATATTGACATTTTCTGGAATATTTTCATCCGCATTGACTGTCTTTGCACTAGCCAAACTTGGGATCAAAACCGAAGCAACTAACAACAAACTCATAAAGAGCGCTTTAAGTTTATTTTTCATTTTTCCCACCTCTTTTTTTTCTTTGACGTATGAATTCAACAACTGCAAAACTTACCAGTAAGATCCCGATCAAAGAGACCAGGCCTTTCTTCTCACCCAATTGGGCTAACATTCCACCAACACTTGACCCTTTTGGCCCACTGTTATCAAAGGAAGTGTTATCGTTATTTCCATTATCAGTCGGTACGGTCGGTGTTTGATTTGGCTTATCTTCTGAAATGGCATAGTTTAAGATCTTAGGTGCGGTCGTAAAACTACTTGGGACCATCCCAGCTACCAATTCAACTAATTGAACGCCCGCCACTGTAATCTGCATGTCATCAGCAACAGTCACTGCGATCCGTTTAGCCGCTTCAGAAATGCTGTAGCCATTTGGTGCTTTGACTTCACTAAAGAAGTATTGTCCCGGTGCTAATTCAGAATCGTGCAAGACCAGACCTTGTTCATCGGAAGTAAACTTCTTGACCTGGGTATCATTAGCCGGATCATCACTAGCTACAAAACTTGTTTCATCTATTGCAAGATATTGCTTTTCACCGGCAACTTCTTGCCCTAAGACAAATTGCGCATCCGCTAGCGCTATCTGCTTGTCACCATTGACACCGTATTTATAAAAATACGCACAACTCGTCAATTTGACCGGCTTGGTGTAAAGTTCCACCATATTTTTAGATGTTCCATCTTCATTTTGCAGCGGTAACGAAAATGCTAGCGGTAAGATCGTTTGGCCCTTGACCGCATGATCTTGCACGATCAAATACGCATTATCATTGCCTGCTACTTTAAAATGAGCTTTTCCCATAACATCGGTCGTCACAGTTTCGACTTTTTTGATCTCGTTATCTGCCAAATACTGCCTTAACTGTTGTGCTGACAACTGAGAGAAACTTTCGATGAATTTCTGCGCATCAGCTGGCGTTTCTTGCGCTTGATATTGCTTAGAGATATCATAGAGCGATAAAGCGATATCTGCTCCGTAAACTAGCTCACTGCCATCAGGATTTTCAAACTGATGCTGAACTACAACTTGTAAGGGTTCTTCTGTTACATCAGCGCTGACTCTTTGTCCCAAAAGCGGCAGACAAAGTGCGATCAATAAGAGTATCGATTTGAATACTTTTTTCATGACCTACACCCCCCGCTTCTTGATGATAAAGCGTCTAGCGACAAAAGCAGATCCGGCTAAGACCGATCCAATGAGTACATAGAGCCAAAGACCTGGTCCACCTGTTTCTGGTAAGATCCCAGCTGGGAAGTTATTGACTTTTAACTCGATCAAGTTATGCCCCGTCGTAGTCAGTTTTAAATTACCTTTACCGTTCAACTCACCATCTTCAGTGATCGTAAATTCGATCTCATCACTTAATTTCACATAACCAGCAGGCGCTTTGACTTCTTTTAAGACATATGCACCTGGACGTAAGTTAGTTATTGTAAAGATTCCATCCTCAGTTGTAGTGATATCATAACGTTGACCTGTTTCATCCGTTAGTTCAAATTCAGCCCCGGCCAATGTCTTTTGGGTCAAGGCATTAACTTTTTTGATGGTCAGATCAGTATCTTTTAAGCGGTTCGCCCGGGAAATGATCAATTTTTCAGCATTAGTCTGATCTAGATAAAGTTGATCTAACTTTTCAGTCTTAGCGGCTGTGATCTCTTTTCCATTTTCATCGAACCACTTTTCGTCTTCCCATTTGAATTTGACCACACTCTCATCGAGCTGATACCCGGCTGGAGCGCTGATCTCTTGGAGCCCATAATGCCCGGATTTAAGATCATCTAAAACATTTTCGCTATCAGCAGTGATCGTCTTTTCAAAAGATCCATCTTGGGTCTGCCACGCATCGGTGTAACGGATCAACTTGAATTTAGCATCGGCTAGAGGCTGACCATTCGTAGTATATTTTGCAACGCTTACGCTCCCCGTTTTCAGTGGTGTATTTTCGACCCTAAAATCAAGTGTATTTTGATCATCACCTGTAGTTAATTCGACTTTGACATCTTTAGGCTCGTTCTCAAACTCGACTTTACCAGCTTCTGTGATGGTGAATTTAAGTGGTGCAGTCAAAAGTTTGTGATCTACTGGAGCTTTTGTCTCTGTCAACGTGTACTCGCCTGGAGTTAAACCACTGAACTTGAGCTTAGTTTTAGCGTCATTAGCGTATTCGAATTTGATCTGCTCACCCTTAGCATTCACTAACTCAAATTCAGCCCCAGAGAGCTGTTTGCCCTTAGTATCTGTTTTGGTCAAATTCAACGTAAATGGTTTAAGTATATTATATTTAACACCTGTCAAGATATAAGCGCTATCATTTGAAAAATTCAAATAAAAACCATCTTGCCCCGCTTCCAAATTGGTTGCAGTGATCTCGTTATTTGCTTCATCGAAGAATTTTCCATTTTTGATGCTGAACTTGAGCGCATTTGGCTCGGCTTGATACCCAGTTGGCGCTTTGGTCTCGATCAAAGCGTAGTGCCCATTTTTAAGGCCACTCATGATATCCTTGCTATTAGCAACTAGTTTCTCGTTGAAACTTGGATCTTCAGTTACAAATTCGTCACTGTATTTGACTAACTTGAACTCGGCGCCATCTAACTTAGCATCACTTGGACTAGCACGTTTTTCGACCTGTAGACCTAACTCAGTATTGATGATGCGCCATTTATTTTCACCAAGATGTTCGATCTTCGTGTTAAAGCCCTCTACGGCAGTTTCTTCGCTGACTTGATAGTTGTAGTCGACCCCAAGCTTATTATATTTAGCTAAGGCTACTTCTTGACCGTCAGCTAATGTCAATTTATCAAAAGTCTTTTGCCACTTGTCACCGGCAGTCAATACACCACCAGCTGTTTGCCACTCATCGTCTCCAGCAACTTTACGAATGACTTTGAAACCGATGTTTTCTGGCAATTCTGTTTGACTAAAAGTCTTCCACTCTTTAGTGACATCGATCGTCGTTCCCGAAGCTTTTCCAGATGGGATCCCAAATTTTGCGCCTGGGATCTTCTCAGCTGTCAACACCGTTTCTCCACTCATCGGATACCACTTATTTGGCACAAAATCAGCCGTCCCCGTCTTTAAGCGAACTTGGTAGTGAAACTGAACTTCATCTCCCTTACCAAGATTGATCTTGCCAATATCAATATGATCTTCATATTGATATTGGCAAGGTGCTTCTAGCCGAGAAAGTTCATTTTCCCCTACAGAAGTAATACCAACTTGTTCACTAGCAAATTCGTATTGTTCCCCTAATGGGATCACTATACTACCATTTTTAATGGTATCAAAACTACTGATAACATTGTCAGCTTGACTCTCTAAATACTCTTTGATACCCTTCGATGATGATGGTCGCGAATAATGACCTTTATTAGCCAGCAGTTCCATTTTAGCGCTATATTTATCAGCAATACTTATACCCAAGACATTAATAACAATATCAGTACTATTTTTTATATTTCGTGCCTCACCTAATGTAGCTGGCCAAGTACTATCTATTTTAAAACCATCAACTGTATACGTCATATCCCAGAAGAAAGATGATGGAAAATTCTCACTGCTACCAATGCCTTCCGATTTCTCGTAGTCGAAAGTTTCTCCATAAACTTCTCCACCTTCACTTATTGCACTTTCTACATGGTAAGAATATGTGGGGGCACCATCAGTTAGCAAAATGATCATCTTTTCATCACTTTTACTCCCACTAAACATATCCTTGGCTTTATACAATCCGTCTTGTATAAAGGTCCCACCTCCAGCTTCCAAAGCTTTAACTGTGCTCTTTAGACTCGTCCCATTGTTAGAAACTGTATCTAAATTTTTCTGTACAATAGCCGTATCGTCATAGCTCACTAGCCCTGCACGGATATTATCGCCTAGTTTCGCCTTTTCAACATTATCGATAAAATCATTGATCCCAGCCTTAACATTGTCTAACCGCTCACTATCCCCCATACTACCCGAGGTATCAACCACGAAAACTACATCAACCGTTTTTTCTTGGCGGACCGAATTACCGCGAACATTCAAAAATACATCAAAAGTACCTGGAGTAGCAGTCTCACGTGCGAATTTTCGAATCATAAAATCCGGATCATCCACATTGCCGTGTTTAAGGTATGAATTAGTGGTATCACTTGGATCACCACTCCAATTCGTATTATTGTCACAACCACTGACGGTCCCACCTTGATGGTTGATGACATTTTCTTGACCTGTTGGTTTCCAAGAAGCTGTTGGATAAGTTCCTGTATCGTCAATAGTGTACACTGGTTCAATATTATCTCCATAAGCCTGTACACTTTGACCAAGTAATGGGAAAAGTAGGCAAATGATCAAAAGTAAAGCGCATACTTTTCTCACCAATTTAGTTTTCATCCTCTTCATCTCCTTTCCTTACCAAAAACTAACCCAAAGTTATACATATAGCTTAAAATCAATTTTTGTATCAATCCTCCCAACCTCTACAAACACCATAAACTACATAACAATATCAAATAATATACCTAAGATTATATATATTATTTTCATCCTTATCGTATCTAATAATGAAACCGTTAGCAATATATTTACTCCTTAATTTTTTCATAAACTTCATAACTTTTATCAAAATATATTATGATTTTTTTATAAAAGCATAAAAAATCCTCGATCACATGGAACCAACTCCACCGATCAAGGCTTTTTAAATATTAAATTTATATTATAGACACTATTCTAAACCAACACGTTTAAAAATATCATCAATATGTTTCAAGTGCCAGTGATAATCGAATGCATCATCAAGATCTTCTTTAGATAAGCGGCTCATGATCGTTGCATCACTTTCAAGCAATGGACGGAACTGTGTTTGTTCATCCCAAGCTTTAGCTGTATATGGTTGCACAAGGTCATAAGCTTCTTCACGACTCATCCCAGTATCAATCAACTTCAACAAGACCCGACCACTGTAGATCAAGCCAAATGTCTTATCCATATTGCGCTTCATGTTTTCTGGGAAAACAGTCAAGTTCTTCACGATCCGACCAAAGCGATTCAACATGTAATCGATCAAGATCGTTGTATCTGGTAAGATGATACGTTCGGCAGAAGAGTGCGAGATATCACGTTCATGCCACAAAGCAACATTTTCATAAGCTGTGACCATATGACCACGGCAAACACGAGCTAAACCACAAATATTTTCTGAGCCGATCGGGTTACGCTTGTGTGGCATTGCAGATGAACCCTTTTGCCCCTTAGCAAAGTATTCTTCGACTTCACGCGTCTCTGATTTTTGTAATCCACGGATCTCAGTTGCAAATTCTTCCAAACTTGTAGCGATCAAAGCTAAGGAAGCCATGTAATCAGCATGCAGATCACGTGGTAAGACTTGGCTCGACACTTCTTGGGCACGGATCCCTAATTTTTCGCAGACATATTCTTCAACAAAAGGATCGATATTAGCATATGTCCCGACCGCACCACTGATCTTGCCGGCTTCGACACCCTTAGCTGCACGATCAAAACGTTCGATATTGCGCTTCATTTCTGAATACCAACGAGCTAATTTCACACCAAATGTTGTTGGTTCAGCATGAACACCGTGAGTCCGACCCATCATCACGGTATTTTTATGTTCCCGTGCTTTATCAGCTACGATCTGCGTAAAGTCTTCGAGATCTTTTCGGATGATATCGTTAGCTTGTTTTAATTGATAGCCATAAGCTGTATCGACCACGTCTGTGCTGGTCAAGCCATAGTGGACCCATTTTTTTTCTTCACCCAATGATTCAGAGACATTACGTGTAAATGCGATCACATCATGGTGAGTCACCGCTTCGATCTCTTGAATGCGGTCAACGTCAAATTTAGCATTTTGCTTTAATTTTTCGACATCTTCAGCTGGAATATGGCCTAATTTAGCCCAGGCTTCATCAGCTGCCAATTCAACTGCTAACCAACATTCAAATTTTTTCTCATCTGTCCAAATTGCAGCCATTTCAGGCCGTGTATAACGTGAAATCATTAATGATTCTCCTTTAATTGTTTTAATCCCAAACTTGAGTTGCTTTGATCTCAGCTAAAGTCTGTTCTAGATCGTCAGTCAAGATCGTAATATGCCCCATCTTACGATCGACTCTAACATCTTTTTTCCCATAGTCATGGAAATGCCATTGTGGCTTTTGGGCGATCAAGTCTTCACTTAAAGCCTTATGTTGCCCTAAAATATTGACCATAATAGCTGGTTTCAACAATTCGATCTTCGGCATTGGCCAATTCATGACCGCCCGATTATGTACATCAAATTGCGAGAAGTTGCAGGCTTCGATCGAATAATGTCCTGAATTATGCGGGCGGGGTGCTAGCTCATTGACGTAGATCTCACCGTCCGGCTCTACAAAAAGTTCAACCCCCAAGATCCCGCGTAAATTCAAACTTTGGGCGATCTTTATTGCGATGGCTTGCGCTTTTTGCTGTTCCTTTGGTGTGATCCGAGCCGGTACGATACTTTCATGCAAGATATGGTTACGATGGATGTTTTCACTGACCGGAAAGACTGTCACTTCACCCTTAGCATTTCGCGCGACCATAACAGAGCACTCCAAAGAAAAGTTCACAAATCCTTCTAAGATACATGTTCCTTGCGCGAGTAATTCACTGGCAGCGTCAAGATCAGCCTTTTCTTTGAGTGTAAACTGGGCTTTACCGTCATAGCCCCCTTCACAAGTCTTTAAAATACTTGGCAAACCTAACTGAGCTACTGCTTGTTCAAGCTCTGTCTTTGTCTTGACTGCTCTAAATGGAGCGGTCTTTAAGCCATGCTCATGCAAAAAAGTCTTTTCAGCTAAGCGATTCTTAGTTATCCGTAGTAGTTTTGTCCCTTGAGGCAATAATTTAGCATCTGTTAAATGTTCTAAAGCTGCTAGATCGACATTTTCAAACTCATAAGTCAAGACATCAGCTCGCTTGGCTAGTTCTTCTAAAGCCGAAAAATCGTCATATGGCGCCACGATCTGTGCATCAGCTGCCTGTCCAGCTGGACAAGTGGCATCAGGATCTAAAATGATCGTCTTTAGCCCCATCGCTTTAGCCGATAAAACTAGCATTTGCCCCAATTGTCCGCCACCGATGATCCCGATCGTCTGTCCTTGTTTGAGTTGCACTGCATCAGCCAAGAAGATCACCGCTTTCTACAGCTTTATCATGCATTTCCTGGCGATAAGCAAGTAGGTCTTTTTGGATCGTCTTATCGGTAACACCCAGGATCTGCAACGCCAATAGAGCGGCATTTTTAGCGCCTGCCACACCGATCGCAGTAGTTGCGACTGGAACCCCCGCTGGCATCTGAACGATCGATAACAATGAATCTAGGCCATTTAATGCCCGCGATTGGACGGGAACACCAATAACTGGCAAAACAGTATTAGCAGCGACCATCCCAGGTAGATGAGCCGCACCACCAGCACCCGCAATGATCACTTCGACTCCATTATCTACAGCGTCTTTAGCAAATGTCATCATTTCTTCGGGCATCCGATGAGCTGAGATCACAGCCTTATCATATTTTACACCAAATTCATCTAAAACAGCAGCTGTATTTTTCATGGTCTCCCAATCAGAATAGCTGCCCATCACAATACTAATTCGATTACTCAATCTAAGTGCCCGCCATATCTATGTGGGATCGCATAAAATACGACCGAAAGTGATATAGCATATCCTTTCCTGGTTATTTTCAAACAAGCTCTGTTCAAAAGCTTGGGGGTCCCACCGCTACCACACTATTCCCAGCGGCTATCAAGATCTTGATCAGCCCTCAAGTTGCTTTAAGCATAACAAAGTGACCTATAATTGTCAAAATAAAAATCGAACTATTTTTCTAAATATAATAATTTTATCCGTATAATCTATAAAAAAACACACAAACACATTTAATTTTAAGGAAAACACGAAAAAGCACCCAATAACTGGGTGCGATCAACTATTCGCAAGTACTGCGTTTGATGTCCTTAGGATTTAAGATGACCCGTTGCTCGATCACAGGTACCGAACGTTTCTTCAAGAAAAGCGGGACCTTTTCTAGGTGGACTTCACTAGTTTCAAGGCCAAACCACTGAACTGGTGTCGTACTGTGATTTTGGATAAAGATCCGGGCCGAGATCAACAAACGCATCCAAGCCGGGATCCGAGTATCTGGCGATAAAACTTCTTGGATCGCTAAAACAGAAAAGTTACCCACGATCCGACCAGGAGCTGTTGTATACTTTTGCGGCTGTTCATCGATGACATCTTTTTGCATCAGATCAGAAACTATCTGATAGAGATATAAGTTGACGCTTGGATTCATCTTGTAGCCTAAATATAACTGTAAATTGACGATATTACGCGTGCCAAGCATATCAACTGTATAGTAGTTAGTGTATGGTTCATCGGTCGTATTGACCGTCACGAACCAGTAGACTTTAGCGCGCTTAGGCTTTTTATCTAAGATCGAATACAGCAATTCACGTTTGACACTAAGATCGCGTTTTACTTTAGCTAAAACGATCAAGTTATCTGTAAAAAGTGGTTCACTTTCATCTTTGGCTAGTGCTTGTAACATTGACTTATAATCCTTTAAATTGATCATCTCGGAGCGATCTGCATAACGCTCACGTAGCCGATTTCCAAAGAACCAAACAAACATCAAGCCTAAGATCAATAAGGTGATAAAGACCGTCACATAACCACCATGCATGAATTTACTCAAGCTAGCAGCTAAAAATATCAATTCGATCACACTAAAACAACTTAAGACCAAAACAGCACTTAGCGGTTTTTCTTTAAATTGCAGATACTCAAATAATAATAATGTGGTCATCAGCATCGTCAAGGTGATCGCTAGACCGTAAGCTGCCTCCATATGCTCAGAAGTCTTAAAGTAAAATAACACGATCGTCGTAGTCAAGCACAATAACCAATTGACTGCAGAAATATAAATCTGCCCGCGGGAAAGACTTGGATACTCAACTTTCATCCGGGGTAAAAGTTTTAACCCAACCGCTTCTTGGACCAAGGTAAATGACCCCGTGATCAAAGCTTGGGACGCGATAATAGCCGCTAACGTTGCCAAAACTACACCAAACAAATACCAATCTGGACCCAAAACAGCATAGAATGGATTTTCAAAGTTAGTTTGAGCTTTTATCTGAGCTAGATGTGTACTCAAATATGCTCCTTGGCCAAAATAATTCAATACAAGTGCCGTGCAGACAAAGGGCCAAGTCAAATAGATGTTGCGTTTCCCAACATGGCCCATATCTGAATACAGCGCCTCAGCCCCAGTCGTTGCCAAAAATACGCTCCCCAAAATAAAGATCCCAACTTTATTTTCGGGTGAAAACAGTAATTTTAACCCATAATGTGGTGACAAGGCAGCTAACATCCCCGGATCGCTAGCTAAATTGATGAGACCAACGATCGCTAAAAAGCTAAACCAGATAAACATTACCGGGCCAAAACCTTTACCGATCAAACTCGTCCCAAATCGCTGGATCAAAAATAACACTAATAAGATCACAAACGTTACGATGATCACACTATTTTGCGATGCGATCGGAACATTTTTACCAAATGCAACTCCCTTCAACCCTTCGATCGCACTGGTAACAGTCACTGCTGGGGTCAGGGTCCCATCAGCCAACAAAGCTGCCCCACCGATCAATGCGGGAACGATCAGCCACTTTTTTTGATGGCGTACCAAAGCATAGAGGGCAAAGATCCCCCCTTCACCGTGGTTATCTGCTTTCAATGCGATCAAAACATATTTGATCGTCGTCATCAGCATCAATGTCCAAAAAACTAACGAGAGACAGCCAATAAGGTATTCACGGGTCAGGTATTTGGGACTTCCTAGATCCGCTAATAAAGCTTTCATCACATACAAAGGCGAGGTCCCTATATCACCATAGACGATCCCCAGTGTGATCAAAGACCCTAAAAATAGCTGTCTTTTTTGTTTTTTCATTGTCTCACAAGCCTTTCTGGCAGGCTATCATCTTACCTACAGTCTGCCCATAAAAAATTTTACATAGAGAAATATATGCCTCTCGTAACAATTAGTCAAGTAATCCACCATGTCAACCACCCCAGTCTAAAGGTAGGGGGATCCCCGCCAATTTCAATTGAAAAACAAGCGTTAAAAATGTAAGATAGTTAAGTACATTAACCGAGAGGATGAACTTTCTATGATCACACTAGCTGGGATAATCGGATCAGGTAAATCAAGCCTAACACAGATCTTGGCTCAAGAATTAGGCTCAGAGCCATTCTTTGAACCCGTTGAAGATAACCCTGTCTTACCATTATTTTACAAAGGCAACGAGATAGCAGCCAAAAAGCGTCAAGCTGGCGATAAGGATGCTACTAATCCTTATGCCTATCTCTTACAAACTTTCTTTTTAAATCGTCGTTTTATGATGATGAAGCAAGCGATGCAGCAACCAAACAATATTCTCGATCGCTCGATCTACGAAGATGCGATGTTCATGAAGATGAATACCGATATGGGAAATGCCACTCAGATCGAATATGCGACCTATCAAGAACTTTTGGGACATATGTTGACCGAACTCAAGGCTGCTACTCCCGCTAACGATACCGATCTGATGGTCTTGATCAAAGTTTCCTATGATACGATGATCAAGCGGATCCAAAAGCGCGGGCGTAAATATGAACAGATCTCAACTGATCCTTCATTGATCGAATACTACCAACGTCTCTTACGCTATTACGATGATTTTGAAAAAAATTACGAACTCTCTCAACTATTGATCATCAATGGTGATAAATACGATTTTGTCGAAAATCAGGCGGATCGTAATTACGTTTTAGACTTGATCGAAGACCGTTTAGTCACTCTAGGCAACTTGAGTGCTAAACAAGCTGAGAAATTAAAACAAGCACGTCATGCCTAATAAAAAAGCTGTAGCCCTGATCGGACTACAGCTTTTTTGATACAATTGCTAAAACCATTACTTAGCATATTCGACCGCCCGTGTTTCACGAATAACGGTAACTTTGATATGCCCTGGATATTCAAGTTCTTCTTCGATCTTATTTCGAATATCACGTGCTAAAACAGTTGCCTCAAGGTCGTTGACCTCATTTGGTTTAACGATGATCCGAACTTCACGCCCGGCTTGGATCGCATAGCTCTTCTTCACACCTTCAAATTCATTAGAGATATTCTCCAATTTTTCAAGACGGTGAATGTAGTTTTCTAACGATTCACTTCGAGCACCTGGACGTGCGGCTGAAACAGCATCGGCTGCCGCAACTAAAACTGCGATCGTTGATTTCGGTGCTACATCACCGTGGTGGGATGCGATCGTATTGACAACAACATCGTTTTCTTTATATTTCTTCGCCAATTCTACCCCGATCTCAACGTGCGAGCCGTCAACTTCATGATCGACTGCCTTTCCGATATCGTGTAGTAAACCTGCGCGTTTCGCTATTGTAACGTCTTCACCTAACTCAGCCGCAAGGACCCCTGTGATCTTAGCAACTTCGATCGAATGATCCAATACGTTTTGACCATAACTTGTCCGATAATTCAATCGTCCGACCGTCTTGATCAAATCTGGGTGCATTGAATGGATCCCAAGATCAAAGATAGCTTCTTCACCAGTCTGGCGGATCCGGCTATCCATTTCCTTAGTGGCCTTTTCGACCATTTCCTCGATGCGTGCCGGATGGATCCGACCATCTTGGATCAATTTCTCTAAGGCCATTTTGGCGATCTCGCGTCTTACCGGATCAAAACCACTCAAAACGACAGCTTCAGGCGTATCATCAATGATCAGATCGATCCCTGTCAAAGTTTCAAGTGTGCGAATATTCCGCCCTTCACGCCCGATGATGCGGCCTTTCATCTCATCATTTGGTAAGTTAACGACTGAGACGGTGGTTTCGGAGACCATATCAGCTGCGCTACGTTGGATAGCCTGTGCGATCAAACTCTTAGCCTTTTTATCAGCTGTAGCTTGAGCTTGAGCTTCACTTTCCTTGATCATCACAGCTAATTCATAATTCAAACTGTTACGCGTCTCTTTAAGAATAAGCTCCTTAGCTTGGTCTTTTGTCAAAGCGGCGATTTCTTCCAGCTTATCTTTTTGTTTTTGTTCAAGCGAAGCGACTTCTTTGCTCTTTGCATCTAATCTTTGTTGCTCAGCACTCAACTGATCTTCTTTTTGTGTGAGTGCTTGTTCGCGTTTGTCTAAGACCGAATCCTTGCGATCAAGGTTCTCCTCTCTTTTCAACAAACGATTTTCTTGTTTCTGAACTTCAAAGCGTCTCTCTTTCAATTCGCCTTCGACTTCTTTACGGTAGCGATGACTTTCATCTTTTGCTTCCAGTAAAGCCTCTTTTTTGGCACTAGCAATAATACCTTTGGCCGTTTGAGTTGCGGCATCTAGCGATTGTTCATAACTACGCTTTCGATAAAAGATTCCTAAAGCAAAACCTAGCACTAAAGTCAAAACAGCGATTGCGAGGATGGCACTAATAACAGTATAGTTCAAGTTTGCACCTCCGCGATCTATTTTATCGTGGTAAATCGACGGCTTAGGTCTAATTTACACACAATAATATTTTAATGTTTAATGTTGGTAAATGTCAATCATTATCAGTCTGTTTGACCTTTTATCTAAAAAGTGTCGCAAAAAAAGAGTAGCCTTAGCAAACGGCTACTCTTTAAAGTTTATTTGTCGTCTTTACCTAAGTCCAAACTGACCGGCTTGTTAGTTGCTTTTTTATCAACTTTAGCCGCTTCTTTTTCCTTAGCTTTTTGTTCTTTTTCGAGTGCTTTCTTCTCTTTTTGTGTGAGCGTTGGCGTATCACGAACCTTTTGGGTGATCTCGTCGGCCACTTCTGGATGTTCACTCAAGTAAGCCTTTGTCTTTTCACGGCCTTGACCGATATGGCTACCACCATAAGAGAACCATGACCCGCTCTTTTCGATGATATCTTTTTCAACTGCTAAGTCGATCAATTCACCCATCTTCGAGATCCCTTCACCATACATGATATCGACTTCTGCCGTTCTAAATGGTGGTGCGACCTTGTTTTTCACAACTTTGATCCGTGTCCGGTTACCTAAAACATCTGAACCATCTTTGATCTGTTCAGCACGCCGAACTTCCAAACGGATCGTCGAATAAAACTTAAGCGCACGTCCACCAGGGGTCGTTTCTGGATTACCAAACATCACTCCGACTTTTTCACGGATCTGGTTGATAAACAAAGCGATCGTCTTAGTCTTGTTGATCGTACCTGAAAGTTTACGTAAAGCTTGAGACATCAAACGTGCTTGTAACCCAACGTGTGAATCACCCATCTCACCTTCGATCTCAGCCTTAGGAACTAAAGCTGCTACGGAGTCAATGACCACGATATCTACCGCCCCAGAAGAGACCAAAGCATCTGCGATCTGTAGCCCTTCTTCACCAGTACCAGGTTGGGAGAGTAACAAGTCATCGATGTTAACGCCCAAAGCTGTCGCATAAGCAGGATCAAGCGCATTTTCCGCATCGATATAGGCAGCTAGGCCGCCTTGTTTTTGAACTTCAGCCACAGCTTGCAAGGCAACTGTTGTCTTACCAGAACTTTCAGGGCCATAGATCTCTACGATACGTCCCCGTGGGAAACCACCTACTCCCAAAGCTTCATCAAGGGCCAATGAACCACTTGGAACAGTTGAGATCTGGGTATCAGCCTTTTCACCCATCTTCATGATGGCACCTTTACCGAAATCTTTTTCGATCTTCTTGAGCGCTTTGTCTAAAGCAACTTGTCTTTCGTCAGCCAAATTTACTCCTCCTCTTTGTCATCTACTCACAAAGAACGTTTCCTAATCTACGTTCAATTACTCTGTACCATATATCATACTTATTTTTTTCAAAAAAAGCAAGCATTTTGCGAACTAATGTTTGATATATTTTAACCTCACTTTAAAGATACGCAAATCACTTAGATTTCTATGCAAATAAATAGACTACTTCACAACTGAAGTAGTCTATCATTTTTAATCGTTAAAAGAATCGGCAAAAATACTTCTACTCTTCCAAAAATAATCCAACCCTGAATATACTGTAAAGAATAAGCAGATATACAATAAGATCTCGCCGATCATGATATTTGCATTGATAAAGAAAACATTATTCAAATACAAGAACAAGATCGCAAACATTTGTGTCATCGTTTTGATCTTACCTGGGAGTTCAGCCGCCATGACTTTACCATCATTTTCAACGATGATCAAGCGCAAACCAGTTACGGCCAATTCACGGCAAACAATGATCGCAGCCACCCATGCTGGGACTTTTCCCATCTGCACCAAGATGATAAATGCGGTCATTACTAACATCTTATCGGCTAAAGGATCAGCAAATTTGCCAAAGTTGGTAACTAATTTTTGCTTACGTGCGATCTGACCATCCGCAAAATCCGTGATCGAAGCGACGGCAAAGATCAGCGCTCCGAGCAATTGTGTGGTCGGGATAACAGTCCCAGCTAAGACCACCTCGCCCCAATCAAGTGGCAATAGCAGAACTAACATGAAGATCGGGATCAAAATGATCCGTAAAACTGTCAATTTATTAGGTAAATTCATAATTTTCTACTGTGTTGGCGGAAAAGTTTCATACTTTGAAAAGCGCACAGTTTCCTTTCTTAGATTTACTTATGCTTTGGCATCCGCCTTTTTCTGCCATACTACTTTTATTGTGCCGTTGTTTGTGCGACGTTCAATGTGATCGTACGTACAGTCAATGTCTCGTTTTCTTTCAAGAAATCAAATTTCTTACCGTTGATCTTGATCGAGGTTGCCTTTGAGTTTCCTAAATTCAACGTGATCGTTGTTGTATTTTCAGGGATCTTAATTGTTTGTGTAGCATTATCAGCACTAAGCGTTCCTTGCCATACTTGAACTCCATTAGCTGAAACAGCATTCCAAGCTGTTGCGCCATCAGAAACTGACATTTCGATCTTATTTGTAGCTGGCGCATTTTCTAGATCATATACGAAAGCTGAACCCGCAGCTGAGGTGTTAGTGATCTTTTGCTTAGTTGCCTTTTTAGATTCTTTCTTAGCTTTTGTACTTGAGCTTTCTTTTTTAGATGTGCTACTACTACTTTCACTACTTGAAGATTTTTCCTTTGAACTACTGCTCTTAGCAGAACTTTCGGAAGAAACTGAGACGCTTTGGCTGTTATCCGCGATTTGGGTACTGCTATTACGGTCACGATCCCCCCAAGCAAAGATGTAGATCGTCCCTAAGATCGCAACTACGATGACTACGATGATGATCGTTGGTAAATAACGGATCAAACCTGCCAGGATCGGTGACATAGTTTTTTCTTCTTCTTCGCGCTTGACGGCTTCGGTGCGTGTCGTTGCTTCTGTTTCTTCTTTTGGCTTTGGTGCGTTATTTTCATCTAGCTTGACTAGCAACTCTTCTGGATCGATCCCCACAGTTTCGGCATATTGCTTGATAAAAGCTCGCACATAAAATTTACCTGGTAATGCCGCAAAATCACCGTCTTCGATCGCGATCAAATAACGTTTTTGGATCTTGGTCGTTTGTTGCAAGTCATCTAGTGTCAAACCTTTTTCTTTACGTGCTTCTTTTAAAATTGTTCCAATATCTGTCATTTTATCTAATTTCTCCGTCTCTTTTTTAGATTCTATCGTCTACACGAGCCAACCACCGGTCACATAAAGTGTCTGACCCGTTAAATAACTAGCTTTAGGGGCTAACAATATTTTTACGAAATAACTTATCTCACTTGGCTGAGCAAAGCGACCACTTGGGATCTCTTCTTCGACTGCTTGCCGTTCACTACCAGAAAACATCTGATTCATCTGCGTATCTATCGCTCCAGGTGCGATCGTATTGACTGTGATCCCCAAAGAGGCGACTTCCTTACTATAAGCTTTGCAAAAAGCACTTTGCGCCCCTTTTACCGTACTATAACCGACCTCTAAAGCACTACCAGCTCCACCATAGACCGAACCGATAAACACGATCCGTGCCGCTTGACTGCGAGCTAATTTAGCTTCGAGCGACGCGATCAAACGCAACGGGCTCTGCAATTGCATCGCTAGAATTTGATCAAAAGCTTGCGGTTCTTGTTGACTAAATAGACCATATTCAGTCGTTCCTTGCGCAAAGATCAATGCATCTAGGCTACCAAAGATCTGGGAAGCTACTTGGGGCATCGTGTCTGGCGCTGTAAGATCAGCTTGGAGTGCTAAAAAATCTTGCTTGGGATAATTCTTCGCTAGTTCTATTACTAGATCATCCACACGCGTTTGATTGTGATAGTAATGTAAATATAACGACCAGCCATCAGCAGCTAAGTCTTTGGCTATTTGGTGACCTAGATCACCTGAGGCTCCACAGAGCAAAGCCCATTTCATTGATCTTCATCTTCTTTCGGGAGAATTTGGTAAACACTGATCGCCTCTGAACGTAAGAACTGTTTGGCAACAGCTCTGATATCATCTAAAGTCAATTGTTCTAAAAGCGCTCCAACATCAAATAAGGTCGCACTTTCAAATAGATCAGCTTCATAACGATTAGCGATACTCTCTAATGAATTCATTGCTTGGATGTTTCGTCCGATCAGCTCACGTTTGGCTAACTCGAAAGCAGATCCTTTATCTTCTAAAAACCCTAACGCGTGCTCAGCGATATCGATCACAGCATTGGATAGTTCTTGCGGTTTATTGGTATCACCTGAGATCGTAGCAAAATGAAAACCACGTTCTAAAGAAAAATCATAACCAAAACTATCATCCAAGACACCTGCATCATAAAGTTCTAAGTATTTATCTGAAGTTTCGCTGTAAAGTAAATACAATAATAATTCGACTGCTAGCTTATACCGCAAGCCTGCCCGACCAGCTGGGACTTGATCTAATCCCTTGATCCCAATGATCGTTTTAGGGCGCTGGATCTCCAATTCAGTCATGCGATAAGGGATGATATCCTTACCCTCGTGATCAAAAAATTCTTCGGCACGCTTGATCGGCTCAGCACTTGGAAATTCCTTGGCTGCTTGATTTTCTTTGATCAACTCGAGCATCGCTTCAACTTCAAAATTTCCGACTAAGAAGAGATCCATGTTACTTGGCTGATAAAAAGTCTTGTAACAATCATAAAGATCTTGGGCAGTGATCTTATTGATCGAATCAACTGTCCCAGCGATATCGACACTTAATGAATTTTTAGGATAAAGGTTTTCGATGATCCCAAAATACAAACGCCAATTGGAGTCATCATCATACATTTTGATCTCTTGACCAATGATCCCCTTTTCTTTTTCAACTGTTTTTTCCGAAAAATATGGCGCTTGCACGAAATCCAATAACGTCGTCACACACTTAGCAACATTGTGTGTCGTTTGAAACAGATAACTCGTACGCGTAAAACTGGTAAAGGCATTGGCATCAGCCCCATATCTACCAAATAGTTCAAAGGCATCGTGATCTTCTTTTTCGAATAATTTATGTTCCAAAAAGTGGGCGATCCCGTCAGGAAAACGGCGAACTTCAGTCTCACCCAAAGGAACAAATTCGTTATCAACTGAGCCATAGTCAGTCGTCAAGATCCCATAAGTCTTATGAAAATCTGCTCGAGGCAAGAAATTGACTTTCAGCCCATTATCCAAAGTAGCAGTATAAAGCGTCTCGCCAAATTGCGGATAACTATTGATCTCCACTAAATATGCCCCCCATCTAAGAAAAATACGGCTTGAAGCTCAGCTAAATCAGCCACCTCTACCACATCTTGAGCCGAAACTCGGTTGATCTTTTCGATCCAGGTCGCTGGTGTTTCTGGCACTTGGCTCAAGATATCTAACTGACTACGTGTGATCGCCGTCATTTGATTATCCAAACGGCTCTCATAACCGTTGATCAAATTTAGTTTGATATTTTCTAATTCAGCTTCACTGAATTTACCTGCAGCTAAGTCAGCAACTTGTTGTTTGATCAAGCTGTAGGCTTTTTCCTTGTCACTTGTCTTGATCCCCGTTTGGATCAAGAGCAATTGCCGGAAAGGATCAAAATTACTACTTGCATAGTAAGCCAGACTTTCCTTTTCTCGTACATTAGCAAATAATTTAGACTGTGGTGAGCCCCCCAACAAAGCATTGAAAACTACCGCAGCATAGTGTTTGTCCGTGCGATAAGCGGTCGGCAAGCGATAAGCTAAGTCTAGCTTACTTTGATTTAAAGTCTGCTTTTCGACCACTTCAACTACTTCAGCTCGTGCTGGCTGTTGATAACCAAGCTTGCCGAGCGCAGTCATTCTTTTGCCAAAAGGTAAGGTGAGCGTCTTAGCCTCAACTTCGGCTTCCGCGACATCTCCTGACACAAAGATCTGGATCTGATCATTTTGAAGCATTTCCAAATAATAAGCATAGAGTTCAGATGCCGTAACTGGAGCTAGATCCTCCACTGTGCCGTAGTTAGCGGCTTGTTGGATCGTATCCTCAAAATAGATCTTTTGCAATTCTAACGCCGCATAGGACTGCTTATTATCTTTGACTGCTTCGATATAAGCGGTCAAATTAAGCTTTTGCCGTTCAAAAGTCGTTTCATCAAAGGCCCCATCATTAGCTAATGGTGCAAAGATCAATTCTTTTAAAAATGAGAAAACTTGGCCTAACAAATCTTCGGGATGCAAAAGATAGTTATCATTTACACAATTCAAAACAAAATTTAGAATATGTACTTGCCCACGACGACTGACTGTTGTACCAAAACTTGCTCCATACATCTTGGAAAGCTCTAAGGCAACCGCTTTTTGCGTCGGATAAGCTTGACTACTCGTTTCTAAAATATTAGCTAATAGCGTTCGCATAACGAGTTCTTTGCGATCTGTCAACTCTTTTAAAAATGAGATCACGACTCGTGTTGTCTTGAACTGTTGTGTAGGGATCACATTCAACATGACCCCCGCATTGATTTCTTTTTGCACTAACAGTTCCCCCTTCGATATGTTACTGATATATTTCTAGTTGTTTGGTCAAATAGTTTATATACTCTCTAACTATGATAAGGTAAAAGCCCCGTATTGACAAGTTTCAATCACAAGGTTTTCCTTTAAAAAAATAAATTTTATTTCCACTAAAAAAGCTCGTCTAGATCAGACGAGCAAAAAGTGCGATCAATTATCGACTTTTTTCGATTTTAAATAGACTTGGCGTGGTTTAGACCCTGCTTGTGGACCGATCATCCCACGATTTTCAAGTTCTTCTACGAGATTAGCAGCCCGATTGTAACCGATCCTAAAGTGACGCTGGATCAGCGATGTACTGCATTTTTGTTCCTGCGTGATAAAGGCCACGACTTCATCGAAAAGCTCATCAGTCCCATTGCCATCTGGGGCTTTGAGCTCACTTTCAGAAACTTCTAGCGCTTGATCATAGGTCACTTCAGCTTGGGCTTTGATGAAATCAACAACATTTTGAACATCTTCATCGTAGATATATGCCCCTTGGACTCGCGATGGTTTATTTTGGCCCATTGGTAAATAGAGCATATCACCTCGACCCAATAATTTTTCGGCGCCAACTTGATCGATGATCGTCCGTGAATCAGTCCCACTTGAGACCGCAAACGCCATCCGCGAAGGCACATTAGCTTTGATGATCCCGGTAATAACATCCACCGATGGCCGTTGTGTGGCTAAGATCAAATGGATCCCAGCGGCACGTCCCATCTGTGCGATCCGTGTGATAGCCGCTTCGACCTCATTACCAGTCGTCATCATCAGATCGGCCAATTCATCAACGACTACTACGATATACGGCATTTGCTCATAGTTAGCTGGATCTTTAGCCGCAAATTTATTGTAGCCGTCTAAATTTCGTTGCCCAGTTCGAGCAAATTCTTCATAGCGCTGTTGCATTTTAGCCACAACTTTTTCCAAAGTAACTGCTGCCTTGCGTGGTTCTGTAACTACCGGCGTCAATAAATGCGGTAGATCATGATACATCCCCAGCTCAACTTTCTTAGGGTCGATCAAGACCAACTTGACCTGTTCAGGAGGACAGTTCATCAACAGACTCGTCAAGATCACGTTGATCGCGACTGATTTACCGCTCCCGGTCGAACCTGCGATCAATAAATGTGGCATTTTGGCTAGATCAGCTGTGATCAATCCATTTGAAATGTCACGTCCCAATGGTACTTCGAGCGGAGCAAAATCAGTTGCTTGAAATTCCGCCATCAGTTCTTTAAATGAGACCATCGCCACATTTTGATTGGGCACCTCGATCCCAACTAAAGCTTTCCCTGGAATAGGCGCTTCGATCCGAATATCTTTAGCCGCTAAAGCTAAAGCAAGGTCATCAGCCAAACTGACAAACTTCGAGACCTTGACCCCTACTGCTGGATGCAATTCATATTTAGTCACCGCCGGACCTAAAATGATATTTTTTAGTTCAGCTTCCACCCCGAAACTTTTAAGCGTCTCAGTCAATACTGCTTGATTTTGCTTGATCTTCTTTTTTTCAACTGAACGATCAGGAACTGGTGTCTCACTCAATAAATCGAGCTGGGGCAACTCGTAAGCTTCACTGTTAAATGCTGGTCGTGTTTTTCTTTTAGCAGGTCGTTCGGGCTTTGTTTTAGGCTTTTCAGCTGGCATCGTGATCTCTGGCACTGATGCAGCTGGTTCAAATTGGTCATATACCACCTTTTCGTCAGATATCTTCTCTTCTTTAGGAGCTGACTCGATCTCATCTTCATTGATCAGTGCTTTAGAAGCATCTTCTTTTAATTTCCCCAATTCACTATGGGCTTGTTTGATCAAATTTTGGCTGCCTATTACCAATGCTTTTAAAGCTCGACCTAAATTTTCCAGAACAGTTCCAAATGAGATCTGGCAAATAAATAAGACACCCGCACCGAGCAAGAGCACCGCTAAAAGATATGAACCCAATTGTCCCACTAAAAAATAAGTAAGACTATACAATAAAACGCCCACGATTCCACCAGCCAGATCTTCATTCAAAGTTCCAGCTACGAGGTCATGCCCTGCTCGCTCTAAAAAAGCATTCAAAAAATCAGTGTGGATCGCAAGTTCTTGAAATGAGTACGCACTAACAAAGAGCACGATCCCTAGATATAGCAAGATACCACCTAAAATATAGTTGGCTTTGAGTTTAGGGCGTTTATCAAATAACAACCCATAGCTCCCCAAAATGAGTAACAAAATTGCCCCTAGCTGATAAGTATTGCCGACTACCAAGCGAATCATATTGGAAAATAATGTTCCTAAAAAGCCCAATTCAAATAACGCCAGGCCTGCAGAAGCAATGGTCCCAGCTCCGTATAAACGCCAGGTCATTTTAAAACTTGGCTTCGATCGTTTACCTCTCTTTTGAGGACTTGTTTTTTTCTTTCTAGTTTTTTTTTGCTGTGCCAAGATTTACCCCTCAATTCCCTTTAGGTCCCAAAAGACCCTTCTCAACCATAAATTATAACACATTTGCCCCAAATCAATATCCTCAGTTAAATATAATCTTTTTCAAATATAAACAATTAGTTCAGATAAAACATAAATCTTTTTATATTAAACTTTATCATGATATATAAATTCTAAAAAATAAAAATAATTATCTTGAAATTATAATTTTTATAAAATAAAATAACAGAAATTAAAAAATAACTTTTTTAATTGAGGGGTAGCTTAGAAAATAATTATCTAGGGGGAATACACCTATGAAGTTTAAAAAACTTTTAGCTACGTGGAGTACATTAGCCGTAGCAACTCTAATCTTGAGTGCATGTGGTTCACACAAAGCACAACAAAGTTCAAACAAACCAGCCACCAAGCAAGTTTTAAACTGGTCAGTTCCAAACGAACTCGCGACGCTTGACTCTATTACTGTCGCCGAAAGCGGTAGCGCCGATATGATCAATAATTCCATGGAAGGCTTGTTCGTGCTTAAAAACAATAAAGCCACAGCTGGATTAGCGATCGATACTAAAGCTTCTGCCGACGGTCTCACCTATACTTTTTCTCTGCGCAAAGGGGCAAAGTGGTCAAATGGCGATCCTGTCACAGCTCATGATTTTGTCTTTGCTTAGCGGCGTTCGGTCGATCCAAAGACAAATTCTTTGGCTGCATATATGTATAGTGGGATCAAAAACGCTGATGATATTTTGGCCGGTAAAAAAGCAGCAGAAACATTAGGTGTCAAAGCTTTGAGTGACACTAAACTTGTCGTCACACTCGATAAATAACTCCTGTATTTGAAACTGTTGCTAGCAGATGCCCGTTTCTTTCCACAAAATCAGCGAGCAGTCGCAAAATTCGGCAAAAAATATGGAACTAGCTCCGATACCACCGTCTTCAACGGACCTTTCGTACTTAAAAACTGGACTGGTTCTAATTTGAGCTGGAAATTAGTCAAAAATAACAATTACTGGAATAAAAAGCACATCAAAATGGAAACGATCAACTTTAAAGTCGATAAGAGCTTTACTACTGCCTACAATCTCTACCAAGCCAATAAAGTTGATTTCACTCACCTAAGTGCCGAACAAGCCAAACAATTAGCCGACCAGCCAGGGTATCGGGTCTTGCGCCGGGCTCAAATCACGTATATGAAATTCAACGAAACAAAAAAGGAATTTCAAAATAAAAAGATCCGTCAAGCTATCGGTTATGCGATCGACCGCAAACAAATGGCCTCTTCTGTTGCTGGAGGCGGTTCTGTACCATTGACCAATTTAGTTCCACAAGGTGTCTCGACCTTTAAAGGCAAAGATTTTGCGACTTGGGCTAAAACCAAAGTCGGTGTCAGTTACGATCCAAAATTGGCTCATAAATTACTCAAAGAAGGTTTAAAAGAACTCGGTGAAGATCACTTTGAATTCACCCTCTTGGGCCGCGATACCGAAATTTCGAAAAAAGAAACTGAATTCATCCAAAGCCAGATCGAACAAACTTTACCTGAAGTCAAAGTCCAAACAAGTAATATCCCGATCAAGATGCAAATCGCCAAAGCCACCAAAGGCGATTTTGACGTAACCTTGACTGGCTGGTTAGCCGACGTAGCCGATCCAAGCAACTTCTTAGATATCATGACAAAAAATAATCCTAACAACATGGGGAAATATGCTAGTCCAAAATTCAACGAACTGATGACTGTTGCTGAAACGAGCGATGCCATGGATAAAGATAAACGCTTTTCTGATCTGATCGCAGCGGCTAAACTGCTAAACGAAGATCAACCGGTCGTCCCACTGATTCAAGATGGTACTCCTGAAATGTTGCGCCCATCAGTCCACGGTATGATCCAAAACACTGCGGGTCTAACTGAAAACTTTCGCTCTGTATACATCACAGAGTAATATACTATATAAATACTAAGGGTCCCACTATGATGCTTTTGCATCATAGCGGGACCCTTGGTATTACTTTTTGACGGCTACATAAAACTGCCCATTTTTATTTTAACTTATCATTTTCATAAGTATGTGTTTTTTCCAAACCAACAAAATCTTGTTGACGCAAAGCCTCGTAAACTACGATCGCTGCCGTATTTGATAGATTCAACGCGCGAATATGTTCATCATTTTGGGGGATCCGAATGCATTTTTCTTCATTTTGACGCATGAAGTTTTCGGGCAGACCCGTTGTTTCCTTACCAAACAAGAAATAATGGTCATTTGCTGTTGCATAATCAACTTCCGTATAAGCACGGGGAGCAAACTTAGAAACTACATGCAACTGATCATTTTCACCTAAAGTTTCCAAGAAAGCTGGTAAATTAGGATGATAAGTTATCTTGACCTTATCCCAGTAGTCTAATCCCGCGCGTTTTAGATACTTATCTTCTGTCGAAAATCCCAACGGCTCGATCAAATGCAATTCAGTATTGGTCCCAGCACAGGTCCGCGCGATGTTACCTGTATTGGCTGGCATCAGTGGTTCAAATAAAACAATATGGTTAGCCATTTCAACTCTTCTTTCATTCTTGAGCTACTAGTCCAAACTAGCAGCAGATAGTATTTTTACACAAAAAAAGCGTAACTGTTCGGTGTGGGCACGGCGAACAGTTACGTTAATGAAGTACAATCACATAGTAACTAACGACAGTTCCGTTAATTACTCATAACCGATTTCTTAATGAATACTATAGCATTCATTAAAGTAGTTTTCAATCTTTTTTCAAAATTATTTTTCACTACTGAGTAAGGTCACATCCACGGTGATCTGCTTTAACGGCTGACTCGCAGCTTTTTTCAGACTTTCAGCTGAAGCTCCCCACTGTAAAGGTGTCATTTTCATAAGCGCCGCAAACAAAGCATCATCTAGCGAAAATACGTACTTTATCCGTGTACTAGTTGCATTAGGGTAGTGCTTATAGAAGAGATCTAATACTTTTTGATTACTATATTCGTGTTTTTCATCATTTTCAGCGTATAATAAACGCCGTAATTCCCCTAGATAGTTAGCATTGGGAATGACTTTCAAAAGTTTGCCCGTTTTTTTCTGGACTCGCGCAAATTCACCATAAGCAGATGGCGAAAAAATATCGATCAAATAATCAAAACTTTGTTCACTAAACGGTAGGTCAGCTAGATCTGCAATGCAAAAAAAGCCAGCCGTCTCTTGTTGCGTCGCCAGATTGATCGCACGTTTCGAAATGTCAAAGCCAACATAACGATCAGAACTATCAGCTCGTTTATGTTCTAATCGTTGTAAGACACTACCTTCCCCGCAGCCAATATCAAGCACTTTGATCCCCGCTCGTTCACCGATCTGGTTCGCTATTTCTTCAATGATCGGATCAAAAAAACCAGCTTGTAGTAAAGACCGACGTGCTTGCCACATTGCATCATCATCATAGTCACTTTTGACGCCATGTTTGATCAAATACAAGGTTCCTTTTTTAGAAAGGTCAAATTGATGATCGTTAGTACAGTAAACCGTTGTCTTTTCTACCTTACTAAAAGGAGCTCGACAAGTCGGACACCGAAATAGCCCTTTGTTTTGCGCAACAAATTGCGCTCCCCGTTCGATTTTTTTCATACTCATCCCTACTTTTCGACCTTGATATATTTACCTTTAACTAGATCCATCAAATCAGTTTGTTTCAAACGGACCGAGCGCCCTACTTTACCAGCTGAAACTGAGATCAGCGGTTGGTCTTTGATCCGTTCATCAAAGTAGATCGGAAATCCTTTACGCACATTGATCCCGATCGGTGTATTTGCACCATGGATATAACCCGTGATGTTGATCAAATTTTTATTATCCGCCAAGTGGACTTGCTTTTTCCCTAGCTCTTGGGCTACTAACTTGAGATCGATCTCATATTCAAGTGGCAAACACACGACCACATAATCTTTAGGATCTTTATTCGCTTGTAGCACGATCGTTTTTAAAATAGATTTAGGATCGACACCTTGGGCATTAGCTTCTTCTAATGCAGACTGGCCCCTAGTCAACCATTCAAACGAAGCTTCTTCATATTCAATATGATGTTGATCTAGGATCCGTTCGTCATTTGTCTTTTTTTCTTTATTTTTTTTAGCTTTTTTTGCCATAAATTCTCCCTCGCTTTCACTCCTGCTTTATTTTAACGTGGATCTACACACTTGTCGAATTGCTTAATTTATTAAGTTAAATTTAATTAATGCAAAAACCGAACTTTTTTTAATACGAATATTTTTTTATTTGACTTAATCTGACTAATACGTTATATTTAATTTTGCTCTTTAGAGCTAATGATTTTTTTACGAATAATAGATAAAGGGGTTTATAATCATGCCAGTATTTGATTATGAAGATATTCAACTTGTTCCTAATAAATGTATCGTTAAAAGTCGGTCTGAGATCGATACCCGTGTTAAATTTGGTCCAATGACCTTCAACATCCCGGTCGTTCCAGCCAATATGCAAACCGTGATCGATGAAGATTTAGCTATTTGGTTAGCACAAAACGGTTATTTCTATATTATGCATCGGTTTGAAGAAAACAAACGTGTCCCATTTGTTAAAAAGATGCACCAACTTGGGCTCTTTGCCTCGATCTCAGTCGGGGTCAAACCACAAGAATATCAATTGATCGATCAACTTGCACAGGAAAATTTGATCCCTGAGTATATCACGATAGATATCGCTCATGGCCATTCAGATACCGTGATCGATATGATCAAATACATCAAGGCAAAACTCCCTGGGACCTTTGTGATCGCCGGTAACGTTGGAACTCCTGAAGGCGTCCGTGAATTAGAAAACGCTGGGGCTGATGCTACTAAAGTCGGGATCGGACCAGGTAAAGCTTGCATCACTAAAGTCAAGACTGGCTTTGGAACTGGTGGTTGGCAATTAGCTGCCCTTCGCCTCTGCGCTAAAGCTGCTCGTAAACCGATCGTAGCTGATGGCGGGATCAGAACTAACGGTGATATCGCTAAATCCGTTCGTTTTGGAGCTTCAATGTGTATGATCGGCTCAATGTTTGCTGGACATGCCGAAACTCCTGGCGAGATCATCGAACAAGATGGCAAAAAATATAAGACTTATTTTGGTTCGGCTTCCCAATACCAAAAAGGTGAATACAAAAACGTCGAAGGTAAGAAGCTCTTAGTTCCTTACCGTGGTCACATTTCCGATACCCTTCGCGAAATGCAAGAAGACTTACAATCCTCCATCTCTTATGCTGGTGGACGTGACTTGGCTGCACTTCGTAAAGTCGATTACGTGATCGTTAAAAACTCGATCTTCAATGGTGACCAATACTAAAGAATAAAATAGATCCCCTCTAGGACCTAAATAGTCTTAGAGGGGATCATTTTATTTATCCATAAATGATCTGTGTTCCTTGTTTGATCACTGGCATAGTATGTGGCTCTAAATAGAGTACATTTTCTTGGAGATGCTCTTTTTCTGGTACCGGTTTAAAGTTGAGTACAGTATGCCCGATCGTTGTTAGGTTACTTTTAACTAATTCACCTAAATATTTTACATGATAAACTTGATCATCGATCTGGATCTTAGAACCGATCTCTAGATCATAGTTCTCGACCGCATCATTTTCAAAGCGTTGGATCACAGAAACTTCTCGTAAGCGAGGAGAAGCCGTTTCATCAAATAAGATCACCATTGGCTCATCTTTAGAGACTGCCTTAGCTCCGATTTCAATAACTTCACTTTTGATCATAACTTTACAAACCCTCTCTAGCACATCACCTGATTTTGCGTCGCTTCATCTACACAACACAGCTACATTATACCGCACTTTTACGTAGAAAAGTAGTTTTTCTACCATTTGCGGACTTCCCGGCCTAGGTTGCACAAATTTCCCTTTAAAAATGTTAGAATAATAATTGAGCAAAATGAATGGAGGGATTTTTTTGAAAGAACAGATTTACTTTGGTACTTATACCAAGAAAACTAGCCAAGGTATCTATCATGCTGTTTTAGACACTGATACCGCTCAAATTTCCACGCCTCAAGTAGCGATCGCCGTGGAAAATCCTACTTACTTAACAACAACTGATCAAACCTTGCTGACTGTAGCCAAGGAAGGTCCGCTAGGTGGGATAGCTGCTTATGAACTGGCAAATGACAGCTATGCCCTTACAGATGACGCCCTTGTGGCTGGTGCTAATCCATGTTATGTAGCTTTCGATAAAAAGCGATCGTTAGTCTACACTGCTAATTATCACAAGGGACAGATCGATGTCTATCGCTTAAATCCTGATAAAACATTAACACTTTGTGATTCTGTCGTTCAGACTGGTTATGGCCCTCGTAAAGAACAAGATGGCTCACACGTTCACTATACCGATCTGACTCCTGATGGCCGGTTGGCAGTCGTTGATCTGGGGAACGATACGGTCTCGACTTACGATGTTTCAGCTGAAGGTAAGTTAGCACCTGTTTCGATCTTAAAGACTAAAGCTGGGCTCGGACCACGTCATTTAGCGTTTGCTCCCGACAAAAAGACAGCTTACCTAGTTGGAGAACTTTCCAGCACGGTTTCTATACTTGATTATGATTCGACAACTGGTGCTTTTTACTTACGCCAAACTGTAAGCACGATCCCAGCTGATTGGACTGAACATAACGGAGCTGCTGCGATCAGAGTTTCTAATGATGGTCGCTTTGTCTACGTTTCTAATCGCGGTCACAATTCACTTGTTGTCTTTGAAGTCTTAGATGGAGAATTGAAATTGATCCAACATCTTACGACTCACGGTGATTTTCCACGTGATTTTGCGCTTGACCCAACTGAAAAATTTATTTTGGTCGCTAACCAAAATACTGATAATGCAACCTTGTATACCCGTGACCAAGAAACCGGCTTACTTGCTTGTTGCCAAAAAGATATTCCTCTTCCCGAGGGTGTATGTGTTTATTTTAAATAAAAGGAATGAAGAATTTGCTTTATCGCGAAGTTTGCTTAGAAAATTATACTGACCTCCCCCAAGCCGTTTTACAGGGTGCTGATCGGATCGAGATCTGCGACAACCTCGCTGTCGGCGGGACTACGATCAGTAAAGGTGTTATGGGTGAAGCTATCAAGTATACCCATGAAAAAAATATTCCCTTAGTGATCTTAGTCCGGGCTCGTGGTGGAAATTTTGTTTACAATGATATCGAATTAAAGATCATGGAAGCTGATATCTTAGAAGCTCAAGTCTTAGGAGCTGATGCGGTTTGTATCGGTGCTTTGACGGCTGATGGTCAAGTCGACTACGAAGCAATGGAAACGCTCATTGCTGCAGCTGGCGGAATGGAACTCGTCTTTAATATGGCCTTTGATGAACTGAGCTTTGACGAACAAAAACGGACGATCAATTGGGCAGTCGAGCAAGGCTTTAGCCGGATCTTGACCCATGGTGGTCCTAAAGATACTCCGATCGAAGCTAATTTAGAGCATTTAAAAGAGCTCATCGCTTATGCTAATGGGCGGATCACGATCCTTCCTGGGGGTAAGATCACGGCCAAAAATGCCCAAGCGGTAGCTGACGCCTTACAAGTCACTGCAGTCCATGGAACTAAAATATTAGCTTGAGCTTCACAACAAGTCTGATCTCGGTCAGGCTTGTTTTTTATTCCACAAAAAAAGCCAGTCCCCTGACTGACTCGAAATAGTTATATTTTCAAATATGCAAATGCCATATATACGACACCTAAAGCTAAAATGACGCTCAATTGCAGCTTATAAGTGATCCTCAGATAAGCGATATATTCACGCATAAATGCATTGAGCGTAAAATACCAACGTGTTTTGGCACCAAAGCCAACACATTTAAGCCCTTGACGTTTAGCGATCACTAATGCACGATAAACGTGATATGAATTAGTAGCGATCCCAAATTTAGCATTTGGCGCCATCAAGCGATGTGAAAATAAAATATTTTCATACGTAGTCGTTGACTTATTTTCAACAATGATATCATCTGCAGGTATCCCTTGCTTTAAAGCGTAGTTTCGCATCGCTTCACCTTCTGCGATCACTTCATCTGGTCCCTGTCCCCCCGACATGATCAATTTTAAACGTGGTGTTTTACGGTAGACCGCGATCGCCCGCTCGATCCGCGCTGCCAATAACGGTGTTACTTCAGTTCCATTTAGCCCTGCACCTAAAACTACGATATAGTCAAGTTTTGGCAACTTAAGGTGAACCAAATTCAAAGTCAACGTTACAGTATACATCACCATAACGAGTAAGAAATAGACCGTCACCGAACCTAAATAACCATAGGCGTACATCCAAATATTTTTATCGGTAAAATGTCCAAACATCGGCCAGATCACTAAGTAAGCAATACAAAAGATCCCAAAACCGAGCGATAATAGGTTGTGGAATTTAAAGCCTTCATTTAAGATCACCTTGACCCCATTATAGAGAAAGACAGACACTAACACAAACGGCCACAATACCATACATATCGTCACTATGCTCGCTAAAAAGATAATAATGAAAAACAGCCACTGATGAGCATACAAGAACTCACTATATCTCATTAGGATCGCAGCGATAAAGATCACTGTTGTCAGTAAAAAGGTCACAAATGAAACGCCGGCCCATAAAGAACGGGGCTCGTGCCTCATTGTATAAGCAAACCAACCTATTCCAACTAAGAATATCGATACAAATACCAACATTTAAATTACCCTTATGTCCCCATAAAAAATTTCATAAATAATTTTGCAATATTAAAGTAGATCAACACCGAAGTCAAGTCACTTAACGTTGAGATAAACGGACCTGAAGCCACAGCGGGATCGACTCCGATCTTATCCATCAAATTAGGGATAAAGCTCCCAGCTAAGTTTGCCACCGTGATCGCACACATCATTGCCATCCCGATAACAAAACCTAAAATAAAGTTTTGCTTCCAAAAGCCAACGATCAAAAAGATCGTCAAACCTGTAACTAATCCCGTAACCAGACCCGTCAAAAGTTCGATAAAAAATTGGCGATAAACAGACGGTTGATCTTCATCACGACTAGCTAATCGCCGAACTGCGACCGCCAAACTCTGCGTCCCAGCATTTCCGGCAGTACCGGTGATCGAAGAAACAAAGATCGCTAAAATACTAGCTTGACTGATCATACCTTCATAATGTGAGATCAAAGTCGTTGTCGACATCCCCAATAATAACAAGACGATCAACCAAGGCAAACGATTGCTCGCAGCCTTGATCGGGTTATCGGCTACTTCTTCGGTATCAACGGCAGCCAAACCAGAGTAATCTTCAGCAGATTCTTCATCGATAACGTCAATGATATCATCGACGTTGATGATCCCGATCAATTTATTCTCATAATCGGTCACTGGGATCGCTAAGAAGTTGTAATCCCGGATCGTCTGTGCAACTTCAGCTTGATCATCAGAAACTTTAACTGACATCACCGGCGTTGTCATGATATCCGTGATCATTTGATCATCATCATTTATCAAAAGATCACGTAAAGTCAAAACACCGATCAACTTGTTATCAGAGCCAACAACATAAACATAATAGATCGTTTCAGCATCACTTGCTTCACGCTTGACAACATGCATCGCTGAGCGGACCGTCTGATTGCCAGCGATCGCCACATATTCCGTCGACATGATCGCACCAGCAGTCTTATCTTCATAGTGCAACATTTCACGGATCTCAGCAGCTTTTTCAGTCGGCAAAAGGCGCAGATAGCCCGCTAGATCTTTTTTAGGTACATACGCTAAAATATCGACCGCGTTATCGGTATACATCTCATCAATAACATTGGCCGCATATTGTGGCGTCATTTCTTCAAAGTATTTTACGACTTCTTCGGGTTCATCTTCGATCGCATCAAACATGTCCCCGACTTCTTTGGCCGTTAAATAGCGATACAGCCTCGCTCTTTGTTGTGAATTTAATTCAGTAAAGATCTGTGCTTGTTCATAAACGTGCAGATCCAAATAATTTTCTCTAAATTGCCGTGCTTTTTGGCTGTTCAGCAACTGGATGATCTTCTTGTTACTTTGAGTTTTTACCAGATTTTCAGCCATACTCATCCCTCTTTTCTAATTGTTTGCTAGATACTGTTGCATATCTCGCGGTAACTCACAAGTAAACTCAACGTCTTTTTCTAAAAAAGGATGATAAAAGCGCAGATAGGCACAATGCAAAGCTTGCCGTTGCAAAGGCAAAACTTTGGCACCATCATACAAGCGATCCCCTAATAACGGATGCTTCAAGTAAGCACTGTGAACGCGGATCTGATGTGTCCGTCCCGTGTGCAACCGGATCCGATACAGCGTCGCTTGGCCTACACTTTTTTCGTACCAATATTGAGTTTTAGCAAACTGCCCTCCTGCTAAGACTCGGCGCTTGATCAAACTACCCTCTTGGCGTCCGATCGGTAAGTTTACTGTAAAATGTGGGTTCGTCAGTTTACCCGTAAGTAAAGCCAGATATTCTTTTTTGATCGTGTGTGCATGTTGCTGTTGATCGATCAAAGCATGAGCATATCGATGTTTCGCAACTAAAACTAGCCCCGTCGTATCACGGTCTAGCCTCGTTGCGATATGAACGACCGTCTGCTCGTAACCACGTAATTTGTAATAGCCCACGATCCGATTGACCAATGAATCAGTTCGCTGATCGGTCAAGGGGGACGGGATCGTAGTCAGACGGGCTGGTTTGTTGACGATCAAATAATGATCATCTTCATAGACGATATCTAACGGGACATATGATGGGATCACTGTCTCTTTGCGCGGATGTTCTGGCGGTAAGCTGATCGTGATCTTATCGCCTTTTTTTATTTGATCCACGATCCGACCTGAAGTGTTATTCACCAATAATTTGCCCCCTTCATGTCTGATCTTAGCAGATAAACGACGCGATACGCCCTTTTGTTTTAAAAATGTCTTTAAATGACAGTTATTTTCTTCGTTATAAATCCATTCTATCTTCATCTTCAGTTCCTATAAAGGCGTCTTGAACTCGGCGCCAAAAATGTGTGTGGCGGTATTTAGCAAAATAGATCCGCCTTTTTGAGACCTTATATTGAATCTCACAGATCTGACGGTTATGATACGATTCTGAATCGACAGTCAAAACAAAATCGCTCCCTTTTCCCGGTCTAAAGGTGATCCAGTCATTAGGTGCTACAATCATCGGTGAGCTCAAGGTCCGAAAAACGCGATTATTGATCGAACCGATCTCGGCTATCTGCAAGACCTCAAGATTAGGGTGGACTACTGCCCCACCAAGCGATTTATTATATGCCGTCGAACCAGTCGGCGTCGAAACGCATAGCCCATCGCCTCTAAAGCGTTCAAAGAGTTCACCACCGATATACACATCCGTTACCATGGTGGCACTATTACGCTTTAAGGTCGATTCATTCAACGCTAAATAACGCTCACGGCGCGGGCTATCGGCGTATTTAACAGAAACTTCCAATAACGGGTAACTGACGGATTGGCGATTATCCGATTGCAGACTGATCACCAAATCGTCGATCTCATCATCACGCCAATCCGTATAAAATCCTAAATGTCCCGTATGAACACCCACAAAACGAATTTGCTCTAATTTATCTTTATAATGATGAAAAGCCGATAGCAAAGTACCATCGCCCCCGATCGTCACTACAACATCGGGCTCTTCGTCATCGATCACAAAATGGCGTTCCACAAACTTTTGATATAGTTTTTTCTTAACAGCTTGTGATTTGGCTCGTTTATTAGCAAAAATTGCGATTCTCATTATTCTCACCTCCATGGTCGAATGTGTCTTGCTTAACTACCCTAAGCTCGTGTGCTTATCTTCAAATAATCTTTGTGCCTCATTGACTTCTTCTCTAATGCTAGACATTTCTTGATCAAGTGCAAAAGCGATCTCAGCACTTTTCTCTAATCTCATCGCAACTTCAGACGGAATACATCCTTGGTACTTGTAGTTGAGTGAATGTTCAATCGTAGCCCAAAAATTCATCGCTAACGTCCTGATCTGGATCTCAACTTTTAGTTGTTGCTCGCGCTCCAGCAGTTGGACTGGATACGTGACCACCAAATGATAGGACCGATAGCCACTTTCCTTGGGCGTTTTGATATAATCACGTTCTTCGATCACTTGCATATCTTTGCGCTTCCGTAAAAGTTCAACTACGCGATAGATATCTTCCACAAACTGACACATGATCCGTACCCCAGCGATATCTTCCATATCCTGCGACAAACGCTTGGGTTTGATCTGGCGCCGTTTCATCTTTTCTAAAATGCTTGGTATTGGTTTGACTCTGCCGGTGACATATTCAATTGGACTGCGGTTGCCGCTCTTTTTAAATTGCCCACGCAGAGTTCTGAGTTTGAGTTTCAACTCGTTGACCGCTTGATCGTAAGGCTCTAAAAAATTGCTCCAATCGTCTTCCATTAAATAGATCATCACCTTTCTATACCTTATCAGTTTAACACAGACCCACGCTCTTTTACATTCTCAAAAAAATTAAAGCTACATTTTAACGTATGAAAACGCTTTTGCGTACAAAATAAGTCAGATTTATTGCAAAAATCATTTTTTTTGCTTAAAGTATAAATATAGAAAAAAGGAATATTTGATCAAGTGGAGGAGAACACCATGTTAGAGATGTATTTGTTTATCAATCCTCTTGGCGCTAAATGCTACGAAGCAGAACAAAACATTTTAAAACTTGCGGAAGAATCGCCACAAAAGTTTCAGATTCGTTTTATCCCACTTTTGAACTTGCAATCAGTGACCAAGGTTATGTCTGTGATGAATGTTTCAGGTGATACTTTGCAACTGCGCAATAAAGTATCCCAGATCTTGTATAATGCCGTTTTGGATTACAAAGCTGCTCTTTTTCAAGGGCGCAAACGCGGTCACGATTTTTTGCTTAATGTTCAGCGCCAACTCTATGTCGAGCATAAAAAATACAGTGAAGAAGTCGTTATTCGTGCAGCTAAAGAGAGTAAACTAGATCTTGCTACGTTTGAACACGATCGGCGCTCGAAACTAGCAGTTGAAAGTTTTCGAGAAGATCAAAGATTAGCTGCTGAAATGAACGTCAATACCCCACCATCTATGGTGGTATACAATTTAGACTATCTTGAATGTGCAGTCTCAGTTGAAAACTGCACCTCGTTATCAAGTTTGGAAGAATTGCTTTTTGGTAATGCAGCAAAGGAATTTGTTTGCACCAAAAATGGGCTTCATCCAACTTACCACCAATTATCATTAAAAAAATAAACTTGCTCGGCCCTTGTGGTCGAACAAGTTTATTTTTTTATTGCTTATTTAGCTAATAGCTCTTTTAATTCAGCCAAACGTTCCTTAAAGATACCAAAAGCTTTCTCTAGATATTTACTATCAGTCATATCAACACCAGCTTTTTTCATTACCTCTAATGGAGCAGCTGAACTACCTGCTTTTAAGTAGTCCAAATAAGCTTCCGTATGCGCCGGTTCTTCATCTAAGACGCGCTCTGCTAAAGTAGAAGCTGCCCCAAAACCAGTTGCGTATTGATAAACATAGAAATTGTAGTAAAAATGCGGGATCCGTGACCATTCATATGCGATCTCTGGGTCATTTTCGACTGCACTACCATAGTAGCGTTTATTTAGTTTACCGTAGAAATCTGACATCAGATCTGCTGTCAATGGTACTTGGGAAGCATCTTGTTCATGGATCCAAGCTTCAAATTCAGCAAATTGGGTTTGCCGATAAACAGTTCCTTTAAAGCCATCTAGATAGTGATTCAATACGTAAGCCCGTACCTTAGGATCAGTTTGAGTCTCTAACAAATACTGGGTCAACAAGTTTTCGTTTGTCGTTGAGGCGATCTCCGCAACAAAGATCGAATAATCCCCATATTGATAAGGTTGATTGGTCCGTGTATAGTAACTGTGCATCGTGTGTCCCATCTCATGAACTAACGTAAAGAGATTATCCAACGTATCTTGCCAATTCAATAAAATATATGGTGCAGTATCATAAGCCCCACCTGAGTACGCTCCTGAACGTTTACCTGCATTAGCGACCACATCGATCCAGCGTTCGTCAAAAGCTTTCTCTACATAAGCAAGATACTCTTCACCTAAGACGCTCAAGGCCTCTAAAGTCATCTTTTTAGCCTGTTTATAAGTGAACGTCAATGTCGGTTCACCCGTCAATGGAGTATACATATCATACATATGCAACTCGTCGACACCTAAGATATCCTTGCGTAAAGCTACATACTCATGCAGTAGCCCCAAATTTTCATTGACCGTTTTGACCAAAGTATCATAAACAGCTACTGGAATATCATTTTGGGCTAATGAAGCTTCCTTGGCACTTTGATAATTACGTAATTTAGCTGAAAAATTATGCTTACGCACATGTGCCGACAGTGTAGCTGCAAATGTGTGTCTGAACTGTTTATATACAGCATATAACTGTTCAAATGCTTCACGTCTAACTGGGCGCGCAGTCGATTCGAGCAATTTACCGTAGACCCCATTTGAAAGCTCGACCTTTGAGCCCGTTTCATCAGTTACTACGGGGAATTTTAGATCAGCATTGTTTAAAACTTCAAAAACATTAGCTGAAGCGCCCAAAATATCGCTTGCACCTGCTAACAGTGCTTCTTCTTTTTCACTCAAGACATGGGCTCGAAGTCTAGTCCAGTCATCGATCAAAGTTTTATATGCATTTAATTTAGGTTCATCTTGATAATAGCTTGCTAATTTTTCTGGCGCTAAAGCTAATAACTCAGGTCGAAACCAAGCTAATTTCGCTGAAACATCAGCTAATAACTTTTGGACCCGTGCCATCAAAGCTTGGTACTTAGCATTAGCGGTATCCTCATCGTTTTTCATGCTTGCATAGACATAAACTACTTCAAGTTGGCGATCTAACTCGAGCATGGCCGTTAGAGCAGCTAAAAAGGCTTGAGCGCTATTTCCTAGTGTTCCCTTATATTGTTCAAAATCTTCAGCTGCTTTTGCTACTTGCGCAAAGGCTACTTCAAATTCTGCATTAGTTGCAAAGATCTTGGTCAGATCCCAAGTAAGCTCGAGTGCTACCTCTGATCTTTTTGGTAGACGTGTTACTTCACTCATTACAAAATCCCCCTTTAATTATCGGTAGTGCCTTAATTTTAGAAATTTTTTTTAAGAAAAGCAAGTCCTTTACAAAAATTATCAATATCTTGTTCAATAAATGGCTTCAAATCAACAAAAACCAGCTCATAAGCCGGTATTTTAGGCCTCGAAAACTGATCACAATATAACGCTGTCCGCCACCATAAAGTTGCTGTCCGATATAATGGGTAACTATAGTTCAATGCTAAACAATCATCTATCACCGCAGTCAACTTTAGACGCTTTTGATATGTTAATTGTTGCAATTTACGCATAGCCCCAGTCGAATAATATATCTGTTTAGCCAAAGCATACTTTTGTTTTTTTCTTTCACTCAGCGATAAATACTTTAATCGTATCTTTTGTGGGGTAGCGAAAAAAGCTTTTAGTTTTTTGACATCATTTGTCCGCCAGTATTGATATTTAAGTGGCAAAAAATCAGCTTTTTGGATCCCATAAACAACTTCAAAGTATGCTTTAATGGGATCGAGATAGATCAAATAAAAGCCCCGATTTTTTGACCACCGCATAAATTGTGCAACTTGCTGTGGTAAACTGCGCTTAAGTCTATAATTATTTCCTAAGATCCACAATTCAGCTAGACCAACATCGTGATATCCACGTGAGCGTTTTTGCAATTTGCGTAAACTGAGTGGTGCACATTGATATTCTAAAGCCAAAAGCTGCTGATCAGGCAACTGGACCAACAGATCGGGACGTTGCTTTGACCCAGGTAGATAGGCTTCAAGCTTAACTCGTGCTCCAAACGCCCTAAAAAAAGTGGCTAATAGCTTTTTTCCTCGTAAGTGCTCACTGGTCTCTCCTTCACTAAAAGTCCCACAAGTCCGCTTCAAATGCGCAAAATGTGCCGTATAATAATGCCCTTGACGCAAAATGACTGGTTCGTGGCAACTTGGACAATAATATTTTTGCTCTTTTGTTGCTGCTTTGGCTGTGATCATTTTTGAATCTTTTGTTAGCGCATATAACATTTAAAAGCCCCCTTTACTACTAAAGTACGCCAAGGTGACTAAATTTAATGCAAAAAAATAGAACAGATATCCTCTGTCCTATTTATCAGTAAATTATTTAAAATGATACCGCGCTAATTCAAGTGCCGCATGTTCCATCAAACACTTACCACGTTCTTTAACGACTGCAGATTCAAACTGCTCTTTTTGACCATATTCATAAACCAAAGCCATCGCATCCTTGACATCAGCCACTTCCATCTGATCAGCAAAAAAGACTAATTCGAGATAGTATTTGCCATCTAAATGGTAAAGATTCGAGACTGTACTGTCATAATTGAAAGCCTTAGCTAACTGAATAAAGTCTTCAAAGTCAGCAAAACTTACCACATAGCGATACTGTGCCTCTGGATCTTCTTTTAAGTAGCCAGATACTCCATCACCGTCATCGGCTAAAGCAGGCTTTTGGTGTCTAATTTTTTCATTTTCACCGGTGATCTGTTTTCTGATATAGTCAGCTAGATCATTCCCGATCCCGGCATTAGCGATATTTAACGGCGAGTCGTTTGCATCACTTTCTTTCGAATCATCACGTTCTAAATTCATCGAAGTTTCTGCTTTTTTAGGATCCACCTTGGTAATAAATAGCTCTAATCCATTTTGATTAGGGATCAGTTGGAAAGTTACCGCATCATTATCGCGAAATTCGTGGTCCTTATCGACCTCTTCTAAAATGCTAAAAAAGAAATTTTCGATCTCTTTTTGATTGCCAAGTAGATCAAGGACGGTGATACCACGATCAGTCAGATCTTCGGTTCCGAGTAATACCCTAATTGTATTCTCATTGACTTTTTCCATTTCCATCTGTGATCCTCCCTTTCCTACTTAAATGCTTGCAAAACACTTAATTTGCAAACTTTATCATACCAAAAATTATCAAAAAAGACCACCCAAAAAACTTGGAATGGTCTAATCTATAGTATATCTTATTACAAACTTTAGAAACCTGCAAGTTCACGGGCACGACGCAATTCAAGCGCACGTACTTCCCGCGGTAGGAAACGACGAATCTCATCTTCATTGTATCCCACTTGAAGTCGCTTTTCGTCCATAATAATTGGTCGTCTTAACAGGCCGGGATGTTTTTGGACTAGATCAAGTAATTCTTGCAATGGCATTTCCTCGATGTTGATATCAAGTTCTTGATATGCCTTCGAACGTTTAGAGATGATCTCCTCTGTTCCATCTTCGGTCATTTGCAAGATCTGCTTGATCTCATCAATACTCAATGGTTCCAAAAAAATATTTCTCTCACTGTAAGAAATGTTGTGATTTCTAAGCCATGCACGCGCCTTACGGCAAGATGTGCAACTTGGTGATGTGTATAAGGTAACCATATAAATCGCCCCTTCTCAATAAAACCTGGTGCAACCATACAATATATATCCTCATCCATCATTATACACCTATTTTAAAAAATTGATACCTTTTTTATAAAAATTAATCGCTATATTTTTATCAAGTTTTTAGAACCATTCTAATGATTTCAAAAAAACCCGCCAAAACAAAGGGAGCGTATTCATTGCTCAAAACATTAATTCTTCTATAAGGTATAATAAAAAAATTATCTACTATTAAACTAATTATTATCTTAAAGGTTGATACAATGCTAAAAAGGCCCGAATTTTATCAATTCGAGCCCAATGATCATTTTTGTAACTAGGTATTATTTTTTATCTATTTAATTATATCAATGTTCCAATTTATCCCAGATAATGACTTCATCAGCTTGTAAAGATTTTTTAACATCAATAATACGTTGATTCGAGCTTCCTCGAAATTGTAAAGTTAGATCTTTAAGATCCTCCCGGAAGCGCCCATCGACTAAAATATCGATCAATGACAATAATTCCAACTTATCAGCTGATTCCTTTTGTAACTCATCCCAAGTATATCCACTCCACGACCAGATATCCTTTTTATCACCATATTCTTGTCTGATACGCTTGACTAGGGGCAAACAAACTTGCGTATTTAAGAAGGGTTCTCCCCCAAGCAACGTTAAGCCCTGAACATAATCATGTGAAAGGTCAGCTATGATCTGGTCTTCTAATTCCTTGGTGTACTCAAAGCCATAATTAAAGCTTTGTGCAGCCCTATTATAACACCCAGGGCAAGCAAATTTACATCCACTGACATATAAACTACATCTGACACCCTCACCATCGACAAAGTTGAACGGTTTATAGTCAGCTATTTTTTGTTTACTCAACTCACTAGCTAACCATTCCTTAGGTTTAGGATCATTGGGGCGACGCACTCGTCTTTTAGCTTTAGTCGGAGTGGCTACCTGCTTTGGTGCTAGTGTTTCAGAGGCAATAAAAGCAGTATCGCCTCCAACAGTGATCCTGATCGTCCCACTATTCTCCATCAGTCATCATCCCCGGTGCAATATTTTTAGCTCGTGCCGCGATCTCTTCATGACGTCCATGAACCATCGGCCGTTGCAAAGGATTACCTAGATAACCACAAGTCCGCTTAACACAATCGCAGGTCTTAGGGTCGTGGTTACCACAATCTGGGCATTCAAAGCCACGAGCTGTAGCCTTGAATTCTCCCTCAAAACCACATTTATAGCAATGATCGATCGGCGTATTAGTTCCCAGATAGCCAACTTTATCATAGGCAAAATCCCAAACTGCCTCTAAAGCTTTCGGATTTTGGCGCAAGTTCGGATACTCACAATAATGGATAAAGCCACCCGCAGCATATTTTGGATAATCCATCTCAAATTGAAGCTTTTCAAATGGTGTTGGATGCTTTCTGACATCATAATGGAAGCTATTGGTGTAGTAATCTTTGTCAGTAACATCTTTGACTTTCCCAAATTCAGCTGTATCTAAGCGACAGAAACGATCTGTCAGAGATTCACTTGGGGTTGAATAGACGCTAAAATGATAGCCAGTTTCTTTTGACCAACGCACACACGCATCATGTAATTGCTTAACGATCTCGAGAGTAAAATCATGTGCTGCTTGATCATGTTCCCAATTTGGACCAAAGAAAAGTGTCCCTACTTCATAAAGCCCGATATAACCGATCGAAACCGTGGCACGTTCATCTTTGAAGAGCTGACTTACATCTTCACCTGGTTTTAGCCGTTGCCCAAAAGCACCATATTGGTATAAGATCGGCGCATTCTCTGGGACCGCATCTAAGACCCGAGCTACTTTGAAATCAAGCGCAGTCTTACAAAGTTTGACCTTATCGTTGAAGATCTGCCAGAAAAGATCCATATCACCGTGAGATTCTAAAGCGATCCGTGGTAAATTGAGCGTCACGACTCCTAAATTCATCCGGCCAGAGTTGACTTCATTTCCGTGCTTATCTTTCCATCCTTGTAAGAATGAACGGCATCCCATCGGTGCTTTAAAGCTCCCCGTTAATTCCTTGATCTTATCGTACATCAAGACGTCGGGATACATCCGTTTGGTTGCACATTCGACCGCCAATTGCTTGATATCATAATTAGGATCTTCGGGCTTTAAGTTCAAACCTTTTTTGATCGTAAAGACCAATTTAGGAAAGATCGCCGTCCGTTTTTCCCGGCCCAAGCCACCGATCCGGATCTTTAAGATCGATTTTTGGATCTCACGTGCGACCCATGAAGTTCCTAAGCCAAACCCTAATGTGGTAAAGGGAGTCTGTCCTTGAGAAGAAAAGAGCGTATTGATCTCATATTCCAGTGCTTGCATAGCATCATAGATATCTTTTTTCGTCCGTTTTTTAGCAAATTCGATCTGCTTAGCTGGATCTTCGATATATTCTTTAGATTCAGCTAAATGTTTGTCATAATTTTTTAGTGCGAAGGGTTCTAAGACCTCATCGATCCGATCAGCTGAACAGCCACCATATTGACTAGAAGCAACATTAGCAATGATCTGTGACATTTGGGCGGTCGCAGTTTGGATCGAATGAGGGCTTTCAACTTCAGCATTACCGATCTTAAAGCCATTTGTCAGCATCTCTTTAAAATCGATCAAACAACAATTCGTCATCGGACTCCAAGGAGTATAGTCCAGATCGTGATAATGGATGTCACCACGCAGATGAGCTTTAGCCACATGCTTTGGCATCATCCGAAGCCCTAGTGTCTTACCGACTGTCCCCGCTGTCAGATCACGTTGCGTATTGAAAACATTACTGTCTTTGTTAGCATTCTCATGAACTAAACTCGGATCCTTAGATTGAAGCCGGCCTAACCTGACAGTTGGATCAGTCTCTTCTTGCCATTTGGCTTCATCGGCTTGGTGATGAGCAACATAAGCCTTGGCTTCGGCATCATAACCTAATTCATTTAGCGTAGCTGTCAATTTATCGTAGATCTCAGTGCTGGTAAGTGTCGTTTGGTCCGCTAACTTGGCGAGTAAAGCGAGAATAATTGCATCGGTATCCGTAGCCAAGCCTAACTTACGCAAAACGCTCTCCAACTTATAAAGTGCAAATGGTACCTCGTATCCATCTGTTTTGATGACCATCTTAGGTAATACATACTTTTTTTGTTCCTTAAATTCCATCATCGTCATCAGGTCCCTTCTACGTCAGCTAAAAGTGAAAATGAACCACGATCTTAAAATCATCATGGTCCACCTACAACATCCTAACTAACAAACTTATCTATATTTAAATCCTATTTCCCTGTTGGTACTTTATATGATATAACCAATCGCAGCCAAACACAACATATAGTGTTTGGTTTCACAAAAACCATACTATATGTTGAAAACAATATACAACGTTTGGAGCGCGCTCTTATCCTATTCATCTCCGACTAGCTGGCTGTGAAACTTTTTTTACCGGAAATTAGCTCTAACATGTCTAAAGTATTATACTTAAAGTGCAGATAATTTTAGAAAGCAGGTATCTTTTATGCAAGAAGAATTCCTAAATCAAATAGCTGACCAACTTAAACAAGGGATGACTGAATTTTTAGCACAGACTGATCTTAAGAAAAACGATATTTTTGTCTTAGGATGCAGCACTAGCGAGATCCGAGGTAAAAAGATCGGTAAATATTCCAATTTAGACGTGGGACGGACAGTCATCAAAACTTTGACTGAGATCTTGCCATCAGGAGTCCAGCTTGCTGTTCAAGGTTGCGAACATTTGAATCGTGCTTTAGCTATGGAACGTCAAGTCGCCGAAGATCACGGTTTAGAGATCGTTTCAGTCTGCCCTAGCTTACACGCCGGTGGAGCTGCACAGGTAGCGGCTTTTGAAACATTCAAAGATCCAGTCGAAGTAGAACATGTCACTGCTAAAGCTGGGATCGACATCGGTGACACTGCGATCGGGATGCACGTTAAATTCGTTCAGATCCCAGTTAGAACTTCGATCAAAGAGATCGGTTCGGCCCATGTTACTTATTTGAGTTCACGGCCAAAATTGATCGGTGGCGAACGTGCGATCTACAAATTTGAAAATCTAAATCAACAAGTTGATCCTTTAAATCCGTTAGCTTAACGAAATATAAAAAGCTGGTACGCTAACTCCACCTCATCTGGAGTCGGCTTACCAGCTTTTTTAACTATAATTTTTGAGTGTTCTTCTGATCTCACGTTCTTGATCACGACGCTTGATCGTTTCCCGCTTATCGTAGCTGTGCTTACCTTGTGCAACTCCGATCAAAACTTTGGCAAAGCCATTTTTTAAATAGACCTTCAGTGGGACTAAAGTGATCCCCTTGCCACTAGTCTCATTAGCTAAACGCACGATCTGCTTTTTATGCAACAATAACTTTCGGTTGCGCAACGGATCATGGTTAAAACGATTGCCCTGAGTATATTCGGAAATATGCACATTCATCAACCAAGCTTCGCCATTTTTGATCTGTGCAAAGCCATCTTTTAGATTGATCCGGCCCGCACGTACTGATTTGATCTCAGTTCCTGTTAAAGCTACCCCAGCTTCAATAGTATCTAAAATATAGTAATCATGGCTTGCTTTACGATTTTGCGCTAAAGGACGCTCATGTTGTGCTTGTTTTGCCATTTACCTCAGTCCTTTTTATAAACTGCTATTTTTTGTCGCGACGTTTTTTATAAAATGGTTTCCGCCCATTTTGATTGTTTGAACGTTGTGAATTATGCCGATTATCCCGACGACCATTATTATTATTTTGACGTTTGAATGGACGCTTTTGACCACGTTTATCGCCATTTTTCCGGTCAAATTTACGTTTTGGTGGCATTTCAGGTAATTCGACACCTTCTAATAGATCGGATTTTGGTGCTTTGCCTAAACTCAATAGCTTAAAGTCGATCTCTTTTTGTTCAGCATTGACATTAACTAATTTGACACGGATCGGTTGACCGATGCGGTAAGTTTGTTTTGTCTTACGTCCAACTAAAGCCATTTGCTTTTCAACAAAGATATAATAGTCATCGTTGATCTCACTGATATGGATCAGGCCTTCAACTGTATTTGGTAATTCAACAAACATCCCAAATTTAGTAACTGAACTAACGACAGCATCGAATTCTTCACCTACATGATCAGCCATGTATTCTGCCTTCTTCATCGCATCTGTATCACGTTCAGCATCGATCGCGCGCCGTTCAGCTTGCGAACTGTGTTGGCTCACTTCTGGTAATTCAGCTTGGAATTTGGCTTGACTACCTTCTCCGATACCATTTTCAGCATAGTAATGGATCATGCGGTGAACCATCAAGTCAGGATAACGTCTGATCGGTGAAGTAAAGTGCGTATAGTCTTTAGCAGCTAAGCCAAAGTGGCCCAACGGTTCTGGCGAATATTTAGCTTGTTGCATCGACCGCAATAACATCACTGATACCATTGGTTCTTCTGGCTTACCGGCAACTTTCTTTAAGATCTTTTGAAGCATCTTAGGTTGAATATCGCTCACTTTACCAGTTACTTCGACCCCTAGACCAGATAACATTTCAAAGAAAGATTTGATCTTTTCTTCTTTTGGTGTTTCATGGATCCGGTAGATAAATGGAACGTGAAGATCCTTGTAGTGCGCTGCTACCGTTTCATTTGCAGCTAACATAAAGGATTCGACCATGCGTTCACTTGTTCCACGTTCACGCAATTGAATATCGATCGCATGTCCTTTTTCATCCACGATGATCTTAGCTTCCGTATCTTCAAATTCGATCGCACCACGGCGCTTGCGCATCTTCAATAAGATCTTATGCAATTCGCCCATTTCTTCAAACATTGGGACTAATTCACGATAACGCTCTTTTTCTTTTTGATCATCAGACTCTAAGATCTTGTTGATCGCTTTATAAGTCATTCGTTCCGTCGTCTTGATCACACTTGGGAAGATCTCATGGGAAACGACTTCGCCTTGCGGATCGATCTCCATCTCACAAGTCAAAGCCAAACGTTCGACTTGTGGGTTCAATGAACAGATCCCGTTTGATAATTTAGCTGGGATCATCGGAATGACCCGGTCAGTCAAATAAACCGAAGTTCCCCGTTCGAATGCTTCTCTATCTAGTGGCGTATTCGGGGTCACATAGTGCGATACATCAGCGATATGTACCCCTAAATGATAGTTGCCATTATCTAATTTACGGACACTAACGGCATCATCTAAGTCTTTAGATTCGATACTATCGATCGTCACCATCTGTTCGTCAGTCAGATCGCGCCGTCCGACTTTTTGTTCTGGTGTCACATGATCTGGGATCTGTGCGACTTGTTCCATGACGTCTTCAGGGAATTTATGTGGAATATCGTGTTGATAGACGATCTGTAAAATGTCGATCCCCGGATCATTGATATTACCGATGACCTTAGTTGCGACCCCTTTGATGATCCCTGGAAGATCTGAACTAGGATAAGTCGTAATATCAGCTAAGACGATCTCACCTTCGACCGGATGTAAGCCAGTATCTTCAACTAAAAAGCGGTAGTTAGATAACTTTTTGTCCCGTAAATGGACGGTTCCAATGATCCCACTAGGTACGTTTTCATCCTCAAGCGGCTTGAATTCACCTACGACTTGAGTCAAATTGCGTTGGACGATCCCCGTAACTTTACCTTCAGGACGCTTACCGATCGCTGGATCCCCAGCTGCGATCATTTCGACCTCAACTTCATCCCCATTCAAGGCTGAAAGTGTTTGCGTTGGGTTGATAAAGTAATCTGGTTCTTCAGGATCGACCGTTACAAAACCAAAACCGCGGTCATTTGCGTGAAAGATCCCCGTAAATTTAGATGCACTTTCATGCTTTACAGCACTAAAAAGACCTTCATCATTCAAGGCGATCACCTTATCATGTTCAAGTTGAGCGACTGCTTGGACAACAAAATTAAATTGCCCAGCTTTATTCATTTCTAATTTATCAGCTAACTCCTGAACAGTGAATTTCTTTTCAGGTTCAGCTTCAAAATAATTTATTAGTGATTCTTTTATCTTTTCTTTTTCCATTTAAATCCTCATCATCTTTTGAAATAATTAACATTCACTGTCATGACTTTTACTCGAAAAAAGCCCCCTGTGATCATCATGCAGGAGGCTTTGTCTTATAAAGCTAGTGTGCTGAAATGTATACTAGAGCTAAGGATAGCGCAAAGAATACGACACCTAAAACGGCCGTGACCTTTTGCATAAATGCTTCAAATCCACGTGGTTTTTGCTTACTAAATAATTCTGTTGCGCCCCCAGATAAGGCTGAGGATGCATTGTCAGTCTTAGCTGGTTGCATTAAAACAGCAATAATGATCAGCACTGAAACGATCAGCAATAGTGTTAAAAGTATATTGTACAATCTAAATTTACCTCCTTACCCGCTATGGTAAACTATATCTATTATAATTTAGCATACTTACTCAAATTTTTCCAGTAACATTTCCCGCTAATTTGGTGGTAAGTCCGATAACTGGGTCAATTTAGCTCTGATCAAAGCTCGCTTTGCCGGCACAGTCAAGATAACTAAAGTATCCCCTGCTTTGAGTAAAGTTTCTCCATGGGGCAAGATCTCTTTTTCACCGCGACGGATCGTCAACAATAGGCACTCTTTAGGCCAAGCAATCGTCTTTACTTGGCGATCTTGTAATTTTGAACCAGCAAAGATCGGGAACTCAAATTGTTCATGCTGATCAACTTTAAGCAGCATTTTTTGCTTATCAGTATGGGCGCTTAGATTGGCCAACATCGCTTCATAGATCGGCTTACCGTGTAAAATATCACAAACTGCATAAGCCGTTAAGGAGACCAAGGCTAGAGGCATCAAGTGTTCTAAGGAACCGACCATCTCAGTTACTAATAGGATCGCGGTAAAGGGTGCTTTGCCGATTCCTGCAAAATACCCTGCCATTGCATAGACCATGCAGTTGACTAAAAAAGCATCGGATAAAAGCCCCATTTGCGCCAAGGCCTTCCAGTAAAGTGCCCCCAGTAAAGCTCCTAACGTCAAGATCGGTAAAAAGATCCCCCCAGGCAAGCTCGAACCGTATGATAACGTCGAAAAAACTAAGCGTAATAAAGACAAGAACAGTAAGCTACCTAACGTCAAATGCCACGCTGGTAAACTGACGATCAAGTTATTGCCCCCACCTAGGTATTGAGGCCAATACATCCCGATAAAGATCACTATAGCCAGCGGTATCACTCCATAAAAGCGGGGTGAGAGCCACTTTAACTTTTGATACAGATAACTACTATTAAGCGTCAGAAATTCATATACTAAGCCCAACAAACCCAAGAAGATCCCTAAAATAACTAAGGCCCAATAGCTGCTCGGCGGAAAACTTTGATCATGAGGTAGATATAACACGGGACGCAATCCAAAAAAGTTAAGTGAAACAAAATTAGCCGTAACGGCCGCAGCCAATGAAGTCGTCCAAACAAAAGGAGAAAAATTGTGATATATCTCCTCGATCACAAATAATGACGCTGCGATCGGAGCATTAAAAGCAGCGGCTAGTCCAGCAGCTGCTCCACCTGCCAGTAAGCAGCGTTGCTCACTTTTGCTTAAGTGTAACTTTTGCGAGACGCCTTGCCCGACCATCGCTCCTAATTGGATCGAAGGACCCTCGCGCCCTAAAAATAGTCCTGATCCGATCGCTAGGACACCCCCGATCCATTTACGCCATAAGACTGACCACCAATCAACTTCAATTAGCCCAGCCAACTGGCCTTCAACTTGTGGGATCCCAGAACCACTGATATTAGGTTCTTTAGCCAAAAAATGGGCATTCACGCCTAATACGAATATTAAAAAAAGGATAACTATTGGCCAAAATTTTGGTTCGGTCAATAATTTTGGATAAACACCTTGCATCACTTTAAGTAAATTTTCGATCACTAACCGAAATAAACTGACTACAAAACCTACTAATATCCCAACTAGAGCTCCGCGAATTATAAACCGAAAGCGCACATAATTTAAACTCTTTAAACTGATTTTTTTCATCTTTTCTTCCACTGCCTATCTTGCAAACAGTGCCCCCCCTAGAAAAATTTATATGTAGAAACAAAAAGAGACCCACAACAGGTCTCTTTTTGTAGTAGCTATACTACTAGATTGTTAAGTCAATCAACTAATTATTTTTCTTCGATTGCTTGACGAGCTTGTTCGCTCAAGTTGTAGAAGGAGTTGATACCTTTGTATTGAGCAACGCCACTTGTCAATTGATCTTCGATACGCATTAATTGGTTGTACTTAGCGATACGGTCTGTACGGCTCATAGAACCTGTCTTGATTTGGCCAGCGTTTGTAGCAACAACCAAGTCAGCAATTGTTGTATCTTCTGTTTCACCAGAACGGTGGGAAACGATAGCTGTGTAACCAGCTTCCTTAGCCATTTCGATAGCTTCGAAAGTTTCTGTCAAAGTACCGATTTGGTTAACTTTGATCAAGATTGAGTTAGCACAACCCATACGGATACCCTTAGCTAAGTATTGTGTGTTTGTAACGAAGAAGTCGTCACCAACCAATTGAACTTTCTTGCCAAGTTCAGCTGTGATTTCTTTCCAGTCATCCCAGTTGTTTTCGTCGATAGGATCTTCGATAGAGATGATTGGGTATTTAGCAACTAAACCTTCAAGATATTTGATGAATTCAGCAGTTGTGAATTCTTCGCCTGTTGACCAGCGAAGTTTGTACTTGCCAGTTTCACCATCCCAAAGTTCTGAAGAAGCAACGTCGATAGCAATGGAGATATCCTTGCCAGGCTTGTAGCCAGCTGCTTCGATAGCTTTGATCAAGTATTGTAATGGTTCTTCGTTGTTAGCAAAGTCAGGAGCGAAACCACCTTCGTCACCAACAGAAGTTACTTTACCATCAGCTGCAAGAAGTTTTTGCAAGTTGTGGAATGTTTCAGAACCCATGCGAACAGCTTCTTTGATTGAAGAAGCACCAACAGGCATGATCATGAATTCTTGGAAGTCAACCTTGTTATCTGAGTGTGCACCACCGTTGATAACGTTCATCATTGGTGTTGGCAATACGTGTGCGTTTGTACCACCCATGTAGTTGTACAATGGCACTTGTAATTCATCAGCAGCTGCACGAGCAACAGCGATGGAAACAGCCAAGATAGCGTTAGCACCAAGCTTACCTTTGTTTGGTGTACCGTCCAAAGCGATCATAGCCTTGTCGATAGCGATTTGGTCTGTTACTTCGTAGCCAACGATTTCTTTTGCGATAATATCATTTACATTAGCAACAGCTTTTGTAACACCTTTGCCCATGTAACGTGACTTGTCGCCGTCACGCAATTCAACAGCTTCGTGTTCACCTGTAGAAGCACCGGAAGGCACGATACCGCGACCAAAACCGCCATCTTCTGTGTAAACTTCAGCTTCAACCGTTGGGTTGCCACGTGAGTCTAAGACTTCGCGAGCATAAATTTCTGTAATTGCAGACATAAAATATTACTCTCCTTTTAGTTTGATTGACTTTGAGAAATATTGTCCTCATCAATTATTTTAATGGTTTTGGCCTAAACTTTCAATCCATTTCATGAAGGTTCAAGCAAAAATTAATCTAGTCGTTAAAATTAACCAATTCTAGATATGATTCAGGAACTAATGAAGCCCCACCAACTAAGCCACCATCGATGTTTGGCTTAGCCATTAATTCTTTAACGTTAGCTGGTTTTACAGAACCACCGTATTGGATGCGAACTTTATCAGCAACGTCTTGGTCGTATAAGTCAGCAACAGTCTTTCTTACAACTGCACAGATTTCTTCTGCTTGGTCAGATGTAGCTGTCTTACCTGTACCGATAGCCCAAATTGGTTCATAAGCGATCACAAGGTTTGAAACTTGTTCTGCTGTTAAGTCTTTAAGTGCAGCCTTAACTTGTGCTTCGACCCATTCTTCAGCCTTGCCAGCTTCACGAGTTTCTAAAGATTCACCACAGCAAACGATAGGTGTCATGCCATTGTTAAAGATAGCATGTGCTTTTTTGTTGATGTCTTCGTCTGTTTCATGGAAGTAGTCGCGACGTTCGGAGTGACCGATGATCACATAGTCAACGCCCATTTCTTTTAAAACTTTAGGTGAAGTTTCACCTGTGAAGGCACCTTCATCTTCAAAGTAGCAGTTTTCAGCAGCTACTTTTAATTCTGAACCTTTAGCATTTTCTAATAATGCTGGTAAGTCAACAGCAGGAGCAGCAATAACAGATTCTACTTCTGTTGCTTTTGGTAATTTATCTTTAACGGCTTTTACAAATTCAGCAGTTTGTTCTGGATTCATGTTCATCTTCCAGTTACCTGCAATAATTGGTGTACGCACGAAAATCATCCTTTCAAAGAAAATTGTTTAAACAAACTGGCAGGGGCAAAAATATTACCCCTGTCAGCAATTGATCAATGGTTATTACTTGTCGGAAACGGCAGCAATACCAGGAAGTGTCTTACCTTCAAGATATTCAAGGGAAGCACCACCACCAGTAGAGATGTGTGTCAACTTGTCTGCGATACCTAATTTCTTAACAGCAGCAGTTGAGTCACCACCACCAACGATCGTAGTTGCATCTGTCAATGTGCCTAAGAATTCACCAACGCCAAGTGTACCCTTAGCGAAGTTAGACATTTCAAACACACCCATAGGTCCGTTCCAAACAACTGTCTTAGCATCTTTCAAGACATCCTTGAACAATGCAACAGACTTTGGTCCGATATCAAGCGCCATGTAGCCATCAGGAATGTCGCCTTCAAAGACTTCTGTAGGTGCATCGTTGTTGAATTCAGGTGCGCATACGTTATCAACTGGTAAAACGATCTTGTCGCCAGCTTTTTCAAGCAATTCTTTAGCTAAATCGATCTTGTCTTCTTCAACTAAAGAGTTACCGATCTTGATACCTTTAGCAGCGTAGAATGTGTATGTCATCCCACCACCAACGATGATCTTGTCAGCTTTGTCAAGTAAGTGTTCGATAACACCGATCTTGTCAGAAACCTTAGCACCACCTAAGATAGCAACGAATGGATGTACTGGGTTGTCAACAGCTTCACCCAAGAACTTGATTTCTTTTTCTAATAAGAAACCAGCAGCTGCTTGTTCCATGTTGCTTGCGATACCAACGTTAGAAGCGTGTGAACGGTGTGCTGTACCAAATGCATCGTTAACGAATACATCGCCAAGTGATGCCCAGTACTTGCCAAGTTCTGGATCGTTGCCAGATTCTTTCTTACCGTCTAAGTCTTCAAAACGTGTATTTTCAACAACTAAAACATCGCCATCTTCCATTTCAGCAATAGCTTTTTCTAATTGTTCACCACGTGTAGCTGGTACAAAAGTAACTTTCTTGTTCAAAAGATCAGCTAAGTGTTCTGCAACTGGACGTAAAGACAACTTTTCTTTGTCTTCTTCAGTCTTGATACGGCCAAGGTGTGAGAATAAGATAGCCTTGCCACCTTGATCTGTGATGTATTTGATCGTTGGCAATGCAGCTACCATACGGTTATCATCACCGATAACACCGTCTTTGATAGGAACATTAAAGTCAACACGAACTAAAACTTTTTTACCTTTAAGATCTTTTAAATCTGAAACAATAAGTTTAGACATAAGTAAGCCTCCATGATTTGTTAAAAATAAAAGGCGGGAGGAGTCTGCCTCCCCCCGCCTCATAACCTGCATAACAAGTTAAAATTAGCGTTTAGCTAAATCTTAAAGCATGCTTGCAAATTTTTCTAATGTACGGATCATTTGTGCTGTAAAGCCAGCTTCGTTGTCGTACCATGCAACAGTCTTAACAACTTGTGCATCGCCTTCACCAACAACTTGTGTTTGTGTTGGGTCGAAGATAGAACCAAATGATGTACCGATGATATCTGAAGAAACGATACCGTCAGCATTGTAACCAAATGATGGGTTGTTTTCTGTAACTTTCTTAACTGCTTCGTTAACTTCTTCAGCTGTAACTTCTTTGTCAAGAGTTGCAACTAATTCTGTTAATGAACCTGTGATAACAGGAACACGTTGTGCATGGCCGTCTAACTTGCCGTTCAATTCTGGAACAACTAAGCCGATAGCTTTAGCAGCACCTGTTGAGTGAGGAATTGTGTTTTGAGCTGCAGCACGTGCGTTACGTACGTTACCACCGCGATCTGGACCATCTTGTAATTTTTGTGTAGCTGTGTAAGCGTGGATTGTTGTCATTGTACCAGCTTTGATGCCAAATGCATCGTTAACAGCCTTAGCAAGTGGTGCCAAGCAGTTTGTTGTACATGAAGCAGCAGAAACGATTTGGTCTTCTGGTGTCAATGTATCATCGTTAACACCGTAAACGATCGTCTTCATCTTGCCAGCTGGAGCTGAAACAAGAACTTTCTTAGCGCCTGCTTCTACGTGTGCTTGTGCCTTTTCTGGAGATGTGTAGAAACCTGTTGATTCAAGAACCAATTCTACACCATCATTCTTAACCCAAGGAATGTTGCGTGCGTCTGCTTCTGCGTAAACAGGAATTTCCTTACCGTTAACGATAAGTGCGTTTTCTGTTGCGGAAACTTCACCTTCAAATTGACCATGAGCTGTGTCATATTTCAACAAGTGAGCCAACATTGCTGGAGATGTCAAGTCGTTGATAGCAACGATTTCCAAGTCTTTTGATGTTTCAGCAATACGACGGAATGCTAAACGGCCGATACGACCAAAACCATTAATACCTACTTTAGTAGTCATACTACAATTTCCTCCTTTAGGAAATAAAAATTTATTTTAAAAAGTAATGTTCAAAACACTACTCTTTTAAAATCGCTTTTGCTGCTCCTTCGTCTGTGATCAGACACGTTTGTTTAGGAGCGTGTTTCATGTAAGAGACGATCGCTTTGGCTTTTGAGGTGCCACCAGCGACGGCAATTACACATTCCATAGAAGCGAGGTCTTCTAACTGGATCCCGATACGGGAGATCCGATACACGACCTGTCCTGCCTCATCAAAAAAGTAACCAAAGGCTTCACCGACTGCTTTGCGTTCATTTAACATCGCGATCATTTCTTGCGACATCGAACGTCGATGAGCCATATGCATCGCTGTTCCGATACTGTGGATCACAGCATTACTTTGCCGTATCAAAGTAACGACTTCTTGAACAGCTGGTTCTTTTAGCAAGGGACGGTACGTACTCTCGCTTACTTGCTCGGGCACATAAAGCGACCGGCTCTTTCCACCAGTTCGGCGTGCCATCCGAGCACAAACGTTATTAGCTTGGATCTCCATGCGTTCGCCCAATCCACCTCTAGCAGGCACAAAGAGCAGTTCACGTTGATCACTGATATCGGGCGTCAAACACGCAGCGATCTGCGCCATCGTCGTCCCGCCCATAGCCGCAATAATATTACGCCCACGAGGCAATAACGTCTTAAGTGTGTTGGTAACAAGTCTTCCCATCTCATTAACTACCTGTGTCTGATCATCGCTATCACCAGCAACGACCAAGCAATTCTCGATCCCAAGTTTTTGGCTCAAACGTAATTCCAATTGCTTAAGATCTAATAATTGATCGATAAAACTTGCTAACCCCTGAATAACTTCTTTACCCTTATCTGTCAAGACCATCCCAGACTTAGTCGCTGCGACGAGTTCTTGTTGTTTTAGGCAATCTGCCTCACTCCGTAAGATCCGCTCGCTCATGCCCAAGGCTTCGGCTAATGAACGTCTACCTATTGGTCCAAATGTTGCAATCTGCTTTAGCACTGCATATCTTCGACTTAAGGTATCGATCACATCTGGAACGATCCGCTCGATCCACTCGATCTCTTGGTGCATAATCTTCGTCTCCCTTTCTGTGGGACATGAAACGTCCAGAGGTTGGACAGCTCATTGCTGAGCTGATCGCTTAAGTAAGTCATCGTGAATTATCTTATCGTGATGACCCACTCCCCCAAGCACAATGAAATTATAACAACAATATTTCCCTTTTGCAAGGTATTGCGCGCGAAAATTCAATAAAAAAAACGAAAATCACTTAGTCACACTACCGACTATCCGAAGTTTTAGCATTTCACAAGTGTGATCGTTTATAAATTAACGAACTTTAACTCTAAAACACACAGTGATCGCCCGTAATTCAAGGAACGATCAGGTTTTTTAGAAAATATTTTACTTAGTCACTTAAAATCTTTTTCGCTTACTTGAAGAAGCGATATTTAATTTTTCACGATACTTAGCCACCGTTCTACGGGACACTTTTAGTCCATCACCCTGTAACCGCTCTGCCAATTTTTGATCTGAAAGTGGCTTATGTTTATCTTCGGCTCCGATATAAGTCTGGATCTTTTTATACACTTCATCAACACTAGTTTCATTACCAGCTTGATCAGTATTAACTGCCTGGGAAAAGAAACTCCGTAATTCAAAGACCCCAAAATCGGTTTGCAAATACTTACCATTGACTGCCCGACTGACTGTTGATTCATGTAACTGTAGTTTTTGTGCTACATCACGCAATAGCATCGGTTTTAAGGGATGCTCTGGAACCGTAAAAAATTCTGGTTGGCGCGCTAAGATCTCTGCCCCGACCCGCTCGATCGTACTTTGCCTTTGAGCTAACTCAGCTACCAAAGTTTGATATTGCTTCTTTTTTTCTTTTAAATAATCAGCCACGCTTTGATCGAGTTCACCGACTAAACTTTCATAGTAACTCTTGCGGAAAATGACCCGCGGTTTGACTAAAGTAGTTGATTCTGCTTGAAGAGTACCATCAACATTTTTAACGATCAGGTCTGGTGCGATATAAGCGGTTTCACTTTGATCGTAAGCTTTGCCTGGGGCAGCTGACAAAGTTTTTAGATAATCGATCAATGCTTGCATCTGCTTTAGATCGATCGCCATTTTTTTAGCGATCTGTTCCCATTTACTTTGGGTAAAAAGTTCAAAATGCTCGGCGATCACACGATAAGCTAGGTCATCACGCCCTCGTTCACTTTCAATTTGAAGTAACAAGCATTCCTGCAGATCGCGCGCACCGACACCAGGAGGATCTAAGCGCCACAAAAGAGTCAAAGCATCATCAAGTGTTGTTTGGTCGATTTTTTTATCACGGACCAGCTTTTTGGTATCCAGCTTTAGGTACCCATTTTGGTCTAAGTTTTGAACAAAGTAAACGACCCAATCCCGTAAAACGGTTTTTCGCATCGTCAGATTAACTTGATCAAGCAAATAATCAAAAAGTGAGCTAGTCTTGCTGGGCGGGGTCACAAAATCTGGCAAGGGCTGTCCGCTTGAGCTACCATTAAATGAAACAGCCACAAAAGGGTTATCCAATTCGATCTGTGAGAGATAGTCTTGAAGTTCGCTAGCATTAAATTTGAGCATTTGGATCGATTGTTGCATTTTTTGCGTCATGATCAACTTACCTTGTTGTTTTTGTTGTAATGTTGTATCTTGTCTAAGTTTCATTTTTTTATCCTTTTTGCAAATTTATACTTGTAATTATATCAAATATATTTTAATATAATAAAGTACGCATCGCTAGTGTAATGGATCGCACGCAAGATTCCGGTTCTTGTAATCTGGGTTCGACTCCCAGGTGATGCATCAAAAACTACGGTAATAGCATCTCATTTTGGTAATGAGGTGCTATTTTTTTGTAAAAAAATAACAGCTAACATTTACCGTTGAGCTGTTATTGTGCTTAATGACTTGTTCCAAATAAATTAACGATGACTACCCCGATCAAGATCAAGGAGATCCCTAATAAGGTCAACCAATTGATGCTTTCCTTAAAATAAAAAACACTGACTGCTGTCGCTAAAACGATCCCGATACCCGACCAGACCGCATAAGCCAAACTCAGATCTAGATTTTCTAACGACTTAGTTAAAAAGAAGAAACATAGCCCATACGCAACTAATGCTAAAGTCGAAAATGATAGTTTCGTAAACCCATCTGACATCTTCAAAAAAGTCGTTCCTAAAAATTCACCGATGATCGCTGTTGCTAAATATACATAACTCATTTATTCTTCTACCTGTCCTTTCAAATTGGTCAACATCTCTTCATTTAAATCGTTCAATAAGCGCAACTTTTCTATCCCTAAAGCTTGCGCAGCTTTTAATTCCTTAGTTCGTAATTCTACCAAAACTGTCCGCGCCTGCTCTTGTCCAACTTCATTTAAATATAAGATCTTACTGCGTTTATCAGTCGGATCGGGAAGGGTCATGATCTTTTCTTCTCGGCTCAACTTGTTGACTATTGAAGTAACAGTCTGTTTAGGCAGACCTGTTTCTTTGATCAAACATGTCAACGGTAATTTAAAGTCATGATTTTCAAACACTATAAATACATAAAGCAATGATGACGTGAGCCGATTTTTAGCGATCAACTGATCATAAACATGGTTAAATGCGATCCAATCTGCAGTATAACGTTTTAGCTCGTTTTCCATTTTCGCCTCTCCTTTTTAGTCCGATTTCGTACTAAATAATAATAGGAATTTTTAGCAAATGCAAGTTTATTTGATTTGACCATTTTTGACCAATAGGTTACAATAGCAATACACAGTCAGTCACTGACTTCAAATTTATTAATATTGCGGAGGTTCCCACTATGAATTTAGTTCCTACAGTTATTGAACAATCATCTCAGGGAGAACGTGCCTATGATATCTATTCTCGTCTCTTAAAAGATCGGATCATCATGGTTTCAGGTGAAGTTAACGATGATATGGCAAATGCGATCATCGCCCAATTACTTTTCTTAGATGCTCAAGATCCTGAAAAAGATATCTATATGTATATCAACTCTCCCGGTGGTTCCGTTTCAGCTGGATTAGCAATTTATGATACTATGAATTTTGTTAATGCAGATGTGCAAACGATCGTTATGGGAATGGCAGCTTCAATGGCTTCTGTTTTAGCTACAGCTGGTGCTAAAGGCAAGCGCTTTGCATTACCTAACTCAGAGATCATGATCCACCAACCATTAGGCGGGGCACAAGGTCAATCAACTGAGATCCAGATCGCAGCTGAACACATCTTGAAGACACGCAAATTGATCAACGAGATCTTAGCCGAACATTCTGGACAAGATATCGAAACGATCGATCGTGACACTGAACGGGATAACTTCATGACCGCACAACAAGCAGTTGACTACGGTTTGATCGATGGGATCATGAAAAATAAAAAGAAAAAATAATCATTAAAAAACAAGAGTGTGAAATATGCGAGCAACGCATATGTTTCACACTCTTGTTTTTTTAGTTTGTCTTCAATAATAGATCTGTCGCAGAAATGAGCTTTTTCTTATCGATAAAAATGTATTTCATTAGATAGCCTAAGAGAACAGGCAGTACTACGAACAAACAGCTCAAACTTAAGATACTCAACCAACCTGGCGCCATAAAACCGTATGCTGTCAGCGGTCCGACCAAGCCACTAAAGCCAAAGCCAGCACTCATCGGTGTACCTTGAATATTGAATATTGCGCCTAAACCACCCATGATCGCCGAACTGATGACTACCGGCAGATAAAGAATAGGTTTTTCCAGCATATTGCCCATTTGGATCTTGGGAGTACCAAAGAAGTGAGCGATCACAGTTCCCAAGCTATTGACTGAACTTCCCATGATCGCTAAAGTGAATGCCCCAGCAGTAATACCTAAATTAGCCGATCCTGAAGCGATCCCCGTGATCCCGATCGCAGCTGCGATACCAACTGAACTGATCGGTGAACAGATCAACACTGCAAACGAGATACCCATTAAGATCCCCATCAAAATAGGTTGTAAGAGCGTAAAGGTTTTGATCCCAGCTCCGATAAAACCAGTCACGGCTTTAACATAAGGCAAGACCCACAAACCTAAACTACCACCAATAATGATCACAATGATCGGCAACAATAAGATCGTATAATTTTTTAATTTATTTCCGATTAACTGAGCCAAGAGGACCGCAAAAACGATCGTTAGCCCAACGTTGATCACATCACCCGTTCCAGCTAAGCCAAATCCTTGCTGCGTTTTTACGATCACACCCGAACCGACCATCGCAGCCCCAGCGACCGAACTCATCTGGACCATATTCATCTTAAAAAGATAACCGACGCTAAAACCCGCCATCGCCGGTAGTAGACTCATATTAAATGTAGTGATATCCAAGACTGCATGCGCAAATGTCGGCCAGATCTTCGCCAAAGCTTGCATTAATTGTCCCAACAAAGCCCCTGGGATCAATGAGACTACCACCCCCATGCTGATACCGTTCAATACATTCAAGGTAAATTCACGTCCCGTTATTTTCTTCACACTCATAAAAAATTCCCCCTTGACCTTTTTGGTCGCTTTAATAATTGTTAATCTACCCAAAAATAATTATAAAGTCAACTTAAAAATTATAACTAACTCATTAAAAACTTAATTTAATATACAAATAAAGCCGACAATTCAGCCAAAAGCTAAATTATCGACTTTATCCATTTGAAATATTCTCATTTTCTTCTGCACGCAACTGCTGTGCATACTCATTTAACTTACGCAAACGATGATTGATCCCTGATTTTGAGATCGGTCCCCCAGCAACTAATTCACCTAGTTCTTTTAAACTGACCTCTGGATGAGCGATCCGCGCTTGGGCTACTTCTTGTAACTTTTGCGGTAAACTCTCAAGCCCGATCCGTTGATCCAAATATTCGATATTTTCGATCTGCCGTTTGGCTGCATCAGCGACCTTGTTCATGTTTGCATTCTCACAATTGACGATACGGTTAACTGAATTTCGCATATCACGAACGATCCGGATATCTTCAAACTTCAACATTGAAGCCGTAGCCCCGATCAACGATAGAAAATCAGCGATCTTTTCCGCCTCTTTTAGATAGGTGATATAGCCACTTCGCCGCTCAGTTGTCCGAGCATTTAGACCATAACGATTGATCATCTTGCAGATCGTTTCATTATGATCTTCATACAACGAATAGATCTCTAAATGGTATCGACTCGTTTCTGGATTATTGACTGATCCAGTCGCTAAGAAAGCCCCGCGTAAGTAAGATCTTACTTTGGCATCATCATCTAGAAAAGCTAACGGTACTGTTTCTTTGATCTGGAAACCATCTAAAATATCTAGATCTTTTAAAACATGATCACTTCCAGTTTTCAAACGCACGATATACAAGTTATTCTTCTTTAACTTCATCTTACGGCGTACCAGCAATTCACTTTCAACATCGTAGAACTGTTTTAATAAAACATAGATGCGCCGAGCGATCGCAGGATTTTCAGTTTGGACACTCAAAACAAATTGATGATTGACGATGCTAAGCGAACCATTCATCCGGATCAAAGCCATCAATTCCGCCTTGGCATTGCCAAAATGCACCTCAAGTGTCGTCAATTCTTTTTTTACGTCACTGGCGTATGACATTTAGCCACCCCTCTAATTCAATTCATTGGCATACCATGACTTAGGGCGTCCGAGCAACCGCATCAATTCTTTCACGACCTGTTCGCCATCATGAAAAACACCACGGTCGCGCAATTTCAAAAAGTTGTCCGAGATCACACGACACCCTTGTTCTCTCAAACCGTTAAAGTCATAAGCCACTTGATATAAATATTCATCGTATTTTTGTCGATCCATATAATCTTTTGGTACTGGTTCGGTATTGACCAGTACCGTATCGATGAAGCGTTGTCCTAAATGCCGATTCAAGACCCGCACATGTTCTGCATCGGTAAAACGTTCCGTCTCCCCCTTTTGCGTCATGATATTACAGATATAAACAACTTCAGCTTTAGTCTCACAAACAGCCCGCCCAACATTATCGATCATCAAGTTAGGCAAAATACTGGTGAATAAACTGCCCGGCCCTAAAACGATCTGATCAGCTTCCATGATTGCTTGAATAACTTCTTCTTTGGCTTCGGGTTTCTCATCATCGATCGAGGTCACCCAAACTTTTTCGATCGTTTTGCCAGCAGCCGAAATATGTGATTCCCCTGCCAAAGTCGTTCCATCATTAAAGCGCGCATTCAACGTCAACGGAATATCAGACGCAGGGTAAACGTGTCCCTGGATCCTCATCAATTCCGAAAGTTCTTGGACCGCATCAAAGATCCCACGATCATCCATCTCAGATAAAGCAGCGATCACTAAATTACCGATCGCATGCCCCGAAAAGAATTGATCGTTGGACTTAAACCGATATTGAAAAATCTGTTTGTAGATCTCTGGCACATCTGATAGTGCTACCAACACATTACGGATGTCACCTGGGGGCACGACATTGATATAATCTCGAATGACCCCCGAGGAACCACCATCATCAGCCACCGTCACGACCGCAGTGATATCAACATCATATTGGCGCAGGCCATTTAAAATAACGGGTAAGCCCGTACCCCCACCGATCACCACGATCTTCGGGCGATGCCGATTTACTCTTGACTTCATCATGAACGATTCACAGTCTCCTTTCGTTTCACCATATCGCGGTGGGTGATGTTCACCGGATATTTCTCTTGTAAAGCTTCCCCAATACGATTAGCCAGGGCCACTGAACGGTGTTGTCCACCAGTACACCCGATCGCGATCGTAACACTTGACTTGCCTTCTTTTTGATAGCCCGGCATCACAAAACGCAACATCTTGATAAATTGTTGATAAAATTCTTCAGTCATCTCGGAGTTCATGACGTAATCATAGACTGCCTGATCATTACCGGTTTTTTCACGTAATTCTTTAATGTAATATGGATTTGGTAAGAAACGAACATCCATCACGATGTCAGCATCGATCGGGACTCCATATTTAAAACCAAACGACATTACATTAACGTGAAAGGCCGTACTTTGATCGCTTTCAAAGTTCAAAAAGAGCTCTTCACGTAATTGACGCGGTGAGATCTTACTCGTATCGATCACAAGCTGAGCTTTAGATTTGATCTCGGATAACGATTCACGTTCACGTTGGATACCATCTAAAACACGTCCATCCATTGCTAAAGGATGCGCTCTTCTTGTTTCCTTATAACGAGCTACCAGTTCTTCATCCGACGCATCTAAAAACAAGATCTTCGGCCGTAAATTATCGTTACCATCATCTAACTCTTGTAACATCCCAAAGATCTCATCGTAAAAAGCCCGCGAGCGCAGATCGATCACCAAAGCGACCTTACTGATCTTACCGGATTCCTTGACCAACTCCCAGAATTTTCCTAGTAAAGCTGGTGGCATATTGTCCACACAAAAATACCCGAGATCTTCAAAGCTTTGCATTGCAACGGTCTTACCAGCACCACTCATCCCGGTCACTACGACTAATTGTATTGCTTCTGCCATTATTAACGCCCCCAATTAAAATCCATCGACTAATTATAACACATCCGGGTGTATCATTCATTAAACAGCGATCTTAGCCTATTAAAAAAGCAGCTCGTCTGAACTGCTTTTAATCTAGATCTAGTTCTTGCCCAAAGATCTTCAATTTCATCTTGATCCCCGTTGGTGTAGCGGCTAATCCTCCCAGCCCTGTTTCACGTAACTGAGCTGGTAGCCGTTTACCGATCCTTTTCATTGCTAAAATAACTTCATCTGCAGGGATCCTATTTTCCAGACCTGCTAAAGCCATGTCAGCTGCAGCTAGGGCATTGACCGAACCAACAACATTGCGTTTAACACAGGGGATCTCAACTAAGCCCGCGACTGGATCACAGACTAGTCCCAGCAAATTGCTCAATGCCATTGCAAAAGCTTCAGCTGCTTGCGTTGGACTACCACCACAGATCTCGACGGCTGCTGCAGCTGCCATTCCAGAAGCACTACCGACTTCTGCTTGGCAACCACCAGTGGCACCTGCGATCATCGCATTGTTGGCTGTCACCATTCCAAATGCACTGGCGCAAAAAAGAAAGGCTACCATCTGATCTGTCGTCAAGCCCCGCTTTTTTTGTAAGGCAAATAATACGCCTGGGATCGTTCCCGAAGAGCCTGCGGTTGGAGTTGCACAGATCAATCCCATAGCCGCATTGACCTCATTTGTGGCTAATGAATTTTCGATCGCATAAAGGACCGTTTCATCCGTTAAACCTTGACCTGATTCGCGGTATTTTCTCATCTTAGCCGCTTCGCCCCCAGTCAACCCCGTTGGCGAGTGGACGCCCTCACCTTTTGTCCCGCGGTCAGCTGCTGCTAACATCACTTCCAATTGGCGTTGCATCTTAGCCCAAACTTCAGCGCGACTGGCACGTGAATAAGCCATTTCTTGTTCTAACATCAATTCCCAGATAGGCTTATCTTGTTTGAGCGCCGTTTCTACTATTTCTGCTACACTGTTATACATATAAGTTCCTCGATCATAGGCAGACCAAACTGCGACTTTGTGCTTTGATCTGCTCTAAAACATTTTTTGGTGGCAAGCGGTCAAGATCAAATTCATGGATCAAGTTACCTTGGCCAAAAATATTAGTCATCTCATGTCTGATCTTGATATTATCTTGATTTAAACTCTCTTTGATGTGGGCTGTAAAATCCGTCTCAGCCCAGCACAACATGATCGGCAAAGGCCCTAAAGGTGCAAAACGACAGCCATCTAATTCAAGTTCTCGGATCTCGATCGTACCGCCACCGATCGAACAACCACCGACTTTGATCATTTTATCAGCATTCTTTAGCGTAATGATCGCTGTATTGGGATGCCCGATCGGACTTTTTCCTTCATGTTCATTAAAAATGACCTCGATTCCTTGAGCCCGTGCGATATCGACCGCTTCAGGGACGCGCAGATCGTCTGTTTGCATCCCTAATACACCTGCGATCACAGCATAGTCAGTTCCATGCCCTTGATGGGTTTTTGCAAAAGATTCATAGTAGTCGACTATCACCTGTTCGATCGGCTCGCCAAATATTTTGTGGGCTGCTTGACCGATCGCTACAGCCCCAGCAGTATGCGAACTTGAAGGACCTACCATCACAGGTCCGATAATATCAAAAACACTCTTGTAATTCCCGCTCACCATTTTCACCTCGACGTAAGTCATTTTTTATTAATGTATCACTAAAGTTCGCCTTTTGTCACTACATGTGAAAAATTTAATTTAATTTTTTTCAATCTGGCACAGCTTACTAACCTAGTCCCCAAAAAGGGCTAGCCCAACACTTGAGCTAGCCCTAAGTTGTCGATTATTCTACTACTTTGCGTTCAAATGGATCAGATGAGATACCTTCATCCAAGATCTTTTGACACCATTCCTTAGCTGAGAACAATGAGTGGTCACGGTAATTACCGCAACTCTTGATGTCAGTTCCTTGAACATCTTCCCAAGAAGCATTCAAAATATCATTTAAGGATGCTTTTAAGGCTTTAGCAACTTCGACTGTATCGTGCTCGCCCCACATGATCAAGTGAAAACCCGTCCGACAACCAAATGGCGAGCAATCGATCACGCCATCCATATGGTCACGCAAATAACCAGCTAACATATGCTCGATCGTATGCAAACCCGCTGTTGGAATCGCATTTTCATTTGGTTGGACCAATCTAAGATCAAAGTTTGAGATCTGATCACCCTTTGGTCCTTCTTCTACCGTGATCAAACGCACATAAGGCGCCTTGACTGCGGTATGATCTAATGTAAAGCTTTCAACTTCTGCCATTCTATCAACACCCCTATTATTAATTGTACACTTTAACTTTAACAGTTTGGCGTTAAAAAGCAAGTCTTAATCTTCTCGTGGTTCATAATGTCCTTTTTCTAAAAGTGGTCTTAAATACTTACCCGTGTAACTTTGCTCGATCTGACACAACTCTTCGGGTGTCCCGATACCAACGATCTGTCCACCACGTTGACCGCCTTCTGGTCCTAGATCGATCAAATGATCCGCCGATTTGATGACATCTAAATTGTGCTCGATCACCAATACCGTATTTCCCTTATCAACTAATCGATGTAAGACATTTAATAAGCGTTTGATATCATCGGTATGCAAGCCGGTAGTTGGTTCATCTAAAATATAAAAGGTCTTGCCCGCCGATTTACGGTGTAATTCAGAAGCTAACTTCATCCGTTGGGCTTCTCCACCGGATAAAGTCGTTGCTGGTTGCCCCAACGAGACATACCCTAACCCAACATCGACGATCGTTTGCAATTTGCGCTTGATCTTAGGGATCGCACTAAAGAATTCTAATGCTTCCAAGACATTCATCTCTAAGATCTGAGCGATATTTTTGCCTTTATATTCAACTTCTAGTGTTTCAGAATTATAACGGGCTCCGTGACAAACTTCACATGGCACATACACATCAGGTAAGAAATTCATCTCGATCTTGATGATCCCATCACCCTTACAGGCTTCACAGCGACCACCTTTTACGTTAAAACTAAAACGACCTTTGCCATAGCCCCGCAACTTAGCTTGGTTAGTTTGGGCAAATAAGCCCCGTATATCGTCAAAGACCCCCGTATATGTCGCAGGATTACTCCGCGGAGTACGCCCGATCGGACTTTGATCGATATTGATGACTTTTTCAAGGTGTTCAGTCCCCTTGATCTCCTTGAATTTACCTGGTTTTTCAGAATTATGGTATAATTTTTGGGCTAAGGCTCGTTTCAAGATCATGTTGACCAACGTGGACTTACCAGAACCTGAAACACCAGTGACTGCAATGAATTCACCCAATGGGAATTTTACATCGATATCCTTAAGATTATTTTCCGTTGCTCCAATGATCTCAATAAAATTCCCATTCCCTTGCCGTCTGGTAGCTGGGATCGGAATATATTTTTTCCCAGCTAGATATTGTCCAGTCAATGATCGCTTCGAACGGGCAACTTGCTTAGGTGTTCCCGCAGCCATGACTTGACCACCTTCTACCCCAGCACCTGGACCGATATCGATCAAATAATCAGCAGCTCGCATCGTGTCTTCATCGTGTTCTACTACGACCAAAGTATTTCCCAACTCACACATGGCACGTAAAGAAGCGATCAAACGATCATTATCGCGTTGATGTAACCCGATCGAAGGTTCATCTAAAATATATAAGACCCCGGAAAGGTTAGAGCCAATCTGGGTCGCTAAGCGGATCCGTTGAGCTTCCCCCCCAGAAAGTGTCCGTGCTGAACGGCTTAAATTCAGATAATCCAACCCAACATTCACTAAAAATGTCAACCGGTCTTTGATCTCCTTTAAGATCGGACGCGCGATCTGAGCCGCTTGTTCACTAAATTCTAAGCCCTTAAAAAAGGCCAATTCATCGGCGATCGGCAGATCAGAAATTTCACCGATATGCTTGCCAGCGATCTTGACCGCCAAAGCTTGGCGATTCAACCGATATCCATGACACGTTTGACATTGCAAGCTCGTCATATATTTGCGCATCACATCGCGGGTAAAATCGCTATTGGTCTCATGATAACGCCGATCAATATTGGGGATGACCCCTTCAAAGGTCGTATCGATATCACGGATCCCGCCAAAATCATTTTCATATCGGAAATGGAAAGTCTTATCTTTAGCACCATATAAAACGATATCTTGTTGTTCTTGCGGTAGATCTTCAAACGGTGTATCCATGTCGATCCCGAAGGCTTCACATGCTTGCTTTAATAGCGTTGGATAATATTTGGAACTGATCGGATTCCACGGTTCCATCGCCCCTTCGTTAAGGGTCTTTTTTCGATCAGGTACGACTAGATCGATATCGACTTCAAGTTTCATTCCTAACCCATCGCAATCTGGACAAGCTCCAAAAGGCGCATTGAAAGAAAAGAGTCGTGGCTCAAGTTCACCGATCGTAAAGCCACAATAAGGGCAAGCAAAATTTTCCGAAAATTGCAACATTTTATCGCCGATCACATCAACAAACACTCGACCTTCAGCCAAGCGTAACGTTGCTTCAAATGAATCAAATAATCGTGAACGGATCCCTTCTTTAACAACGATCCGATCGACTACTACAAAGATATCATGTTTGAGATTCTTATCTAGCTCGAGATCTTCAGCAATATCATGCATTTTTCCATCGATCATAACTCGGACAAAGCCTTCACGTTTGATCTTCTCTAAAACTTTTTTATGCTGTCCCTTTTTACCTACCACGATCGGTGCTAAGATCTGGAGTTTAGTCCTTTCAGGGAGTTGCAAGACTCGATCGACCATTTGCTCAGGCGATTGGCTCGTGATCTCACTGCCATCATTAGGACAGATCGGCGTACCTACGCGAGCCCATAACAAACGCAAATAGTCATTGATCTCCGTTACAGTCCCAACCGTTGAACGTGGGTTTTTCGAAGTCGTCTTTTGATCGATCGAGATCGCTGGCGAAAGTCCATCGATCGAATCGACATCGGGTTTGTCCATCTGACCTAAAAATTGCCTAGCATAAGCTGACAAACTCTCAACATAGCGGCGTTGGCCTTCAGCATATAAAGTATCAAAGGCGAGCGAACTTTTACCTGAACCGGAAAGCCCCGTGATCACGACAAGTTTTTCTTTAGGGATCTCAACATTGATATCTTTTAAATTATGCTCTCTAGCACCACGGATCGTAATCTTATTTTTTCCCACAACTTTCATCCTTTCTACTTAATCAAGCTGTGCTTTTAATTCCATCACAGTATCACGTAAAGCGGCTGCATCCTCAAAGTCAAGGTTCTTAGCAGCAGTACGCATTTGCTCCTCTAAACGTGCGATCATTTCGCGTTGTTCTTGTTTGCTCAATTCATCAAAATCGAGTTTATCATTTAAAGCTTTAGTGCTTTCTTTTGGTTTAGTCGTCATGGTGATCACATCACGGATCTCCTTTTTGACTGTTTTTGGCACGATCCCATGTTCTTCATTGTATTGTATTTGGATCGTCCGACGTCGAGCTGTTTCGTCCATCGCTGCTTGCATCGAATCTGTTACTGTATCAGCATACATGATCACATGCCCATTTTCATTTCGCGCAGCTCGGCCGATCGTTTGGATCAAAGACCGTTCATTGCGCAAAAAGCCTTCTTTATCAGCATCTAAGATCGCAACTAATGAGACCTCTGGCACATCGATCCCTTCACGTAATAAATTGATCCCAACGAGCACATCAAATTTTCCTAAACGTAGATCGCGCACGATCTGGGTCCGTTCAAGTGTCTTGATATCAGAATGCAGATACTTGACTTTAATACTCATCTCTTTAAAGTAATCGGTCAGATCTTCTGCCATTTTCTTAGTCAAAGTCGTTACAAAGACGCGCTCATCGCGCTCAGTTCTTTTGGCGATCTCAGCCACTAGATCGTCCATTTGTCCCATGATCGGACGAACTTCAACTTCTGGATCCAATAATCCCGTCGGTCGAATGATCTGTTGCACGACCGTATCGGTACGTTCTTGTTCATAAACACCTGGGGTCGCCGACATATAAATGATCTGATTTACTCGTTCTTCAAATTCAGCTAACTTTAATGGGCGGTTATCTAAGGCACTTGGAAGGCGGAAACCGTAATCGACTAGCATCTGTTTACGTGAGCGGTCACCATTGTACATCCCGCGCACTTGGGGCATCGTAACATGGGATTCATCGACTACGATCAAAAAATCATCGGGGAAGAAGTCCAACAACGTATATGGTGCTTCACCCGGTTTTCTTCCATCCATATGCCGTGAATAATTTTCGATCCCTGAACAATATCCCATTTCACGCAACATCTCAATGTCGTATGTCGTTCGTTGTTCTAAACGTTGAGCTTCTAACAACTTGCCATCAGCGCGCAAGACTTCTAACCTTTGAGCTAATTCGGCTTCGATGCTCTTGATCGATCCTTCTAAGCGTTCACCACTTGTCAAAAAGTGAGTTGCTGGGAAGATGACAACGTGATTGCGATCACCCAAGATCTCTCCAGTCAAAGGGTCAACTTCTCGGATCCGGTCGATCTCATCCCCAAAAAATTCAACTCTAAGCGCTTGTTCATCACGTGAAGCTGGGAAGATCTCGACAACATCGCCGCGAACACGAAAGCGTCCCCGCTGAAAGTCGATATCGTTACGTTCAAATTGAACATCGATCAGTTGGTTCAACAACTTATCTCGTTCGATCTCTTGACCTACTCGCAATGAAAGAGCTTGATCACGATATTCTTTTGGATCACCTAAACCAAATATCGATGAAACTGAGGCCACCACGATCACATCATTGCGCTCTAATAACGAACTAGTCGCAGAGTGGCGTAATTTATCGATCTCATCATTGATGCTCGAATCCTTTTCGATATAAGTATCACTTGAAGGAACATAAGCTTCAGGTTGATAGTAATCGTAGTAGGATACAAAATATTCAACAGCATTGTCTGGGAAAAATTCTTTGAACTCCCCGTAGAGCTGTCCCGCCAAGGTCTTATTATGGGCTAAGACCAAAGTTGGCTTGTTGGCTTTAGCGATCACATTTGAGATCGTAAAAGTTTTCCCGGTCCCAGTAGCCCCTAATAAGATCTGTTCTTTTTTACCAGCTTTGATCCCGGTTGCAAGCTCAGCGATCGCTTGTGGTTGATCTCCAGTTGGTTGATATTTTGAAACTAATTTGAACTCTTTATCGGCTTGACGTTCGATCAAATGATTACCCCCTCATTAAAAACTATTGCTTACAGGATTATACCACAACGAACGTATTTTCGCATCAGCAGAATCAAAAAAGACACGGCCATTTACCGTGTCTTCAGCATCTAACAGCTAATTTTAGCCCTTGATGAAATCATTGATTGCTTTTTCAAATTTTTCACATTTAGCTTGTGCATCAGCTTCGGAATCACCTTGTGTACCAATGTAAAATTTGATCTTTGGTTCTGTACCTGAAGGACGAACTGCGATCCAAGTTCCATCTTCAAGGAAGTACTTCAAAACATTTGACTTAGGCAAGTTGATCGCTGTCACATTCCCAGCTGCATCTTGGCGACTAGAAGCTTGATAATCTTCAGCTGCGATCACTTTATAACCAGCAAAATCAGTTGGTAATTCTTGACGGAACTTAGCCATCAAATCTTTGATCTCTTGTGCACCTTCGATCCCATCAAAGGTCAAAGCGATCGTCTTTTCAGCAAAATAGCCGTATTTTTCAAATAATTCTTGGAGACCATCGTATAAGTTCTTACCTTGTTTCTTGTAGAAGGCAGCTACTTCAGCTAATAGTACCAAAGATTGGATCGCATCTTTATCGCGCACGAATGGACGGATCAAATAACCATAACTTTCTTCAAAGCCTAACATGAAGCTGTGTTCATTGGTTTCTTCAAAATGTTGGATCTGTTCGGCAATGAACTTGAACCCAGTCAAGACATTGATCGCTTCGACCCCAAAATCAGCTGCAACTTTAGCAGCAAATTCACTTGAAACGATTGATTTTACTAAAGCCCCGTTTGCAGGCAAGTTACCTGCTTTTTTACGAGCCGTTAAAATATAGTTCAACATCAAAGCTGCGATCTGGTTACCTGTCAACAATTCGTATTCGCCATCTGGTTGACGAACAGCTGCTCCCAAACGGTCTGCATCAGGATCGACAGCTACTAAAAGATCAGCTTTTTGGCTCTTGCCTAATTTGATCGCTAAATCAAAAGCTTCTGTAAATTCAGGGTTTGGATGTTCAACGGTTGAGAACTCTGGATCTGGCATTGCTTGTTCTGGGACCATCGTAAAGTCTTCAAAACCAGCTTGACGTAAGGCTTTTTCACCTAACATCCCACCAGTACCGTGAAGTGGAGTAAAGACCAACTTCATCGTTTTACCCTCTTCAGCCACTAACTCACGATCGATCGTTACTTCTTTGGCATTTTCTAAGTAAACTTCATCGACTTCTGAACCGATGACTTTCAATGTTCCATCATTGATCAAAGCATCTTTATCAGCAACTTCAACGGCAAAAAGATCATCAACTTCGCGGATATAATTCGTGATCATATCTGATTCTTTTGGTGGCATTTGCGCCCCATCTTCACCATAGATCTTATAACCGTTATATTGTTTTGGATTATGGCTCGCTGTGATCATGATCCCTGCATAAGCATGTAGATGCCGAACGGTAAAGGATAGTTCTGGGGTCGGACGTAAGCTTTCAAAGACAAAGCTTGGAATCCCGTGTGCCCCTAAAACACGTGCTGCTTCAAAAGCAAATTCTTGTGACATGTGACGTGAATCATAACTGATCGCTACACCACGTAATTTTGTTTCTTCATCCAAGGTATCCATAAAGCGTGCCAAACCTTCAGTTGCTTGGCGCACAGTATAAATATTCATGCGGTTGATCCCAGCACCGATCAAGCCACGCATCCCAGCTGTCCCAAATTCCATTGGTGTATAGAAGGCATCTTCCAATGCTTCTTTATCATTTACGATCTTATCAAGGTCTTCCCGAACTTCAGGTGCTAGATCAGGTTGTTTGTTCCAAATAGTATAAGTCTCTTCCCAACTCATATAATCACCTCATTTATCTATTCAAATCTAGTATACTATCAATCGTCTAAACTTGCTATAACAAGCACTTTTACGCTTACAAAAAATTTATTCGATATCAAAAAGCACTAGCAGTAAAACTACCACTAGTGCTATTCGTTTAATCCTTCAAGCTTTCTATATAATTGAACGCCTGTTGCCCAGCAATACTTCCATCGCCAACAGCGGTCGTGATCTGGCGTAATTCTTTAGCCCGAACATCGCCGATCGCATAAACACCAGGTAAACTAGTCCGCATCAACTCATCGGTATTGATCCAGCCCTGTTCATCAGTGATCCCAAGCGCTTTGAACGGTTCAGTCAAAGGAATGACCCCCACATAGATAAAGACACCATTGACCTTTAATTCACCGTCTTCACCGGTCTTTTTGTTATGTGTCGATACACTCGTGACTTTTTGCCCATCGCCATTGATCTTTGTTACGACCGTATCCCATGTAAAGTCGATCTTATCGTTAGCAAAAGCACGCTCTTGCAAGATCTTTTGGGCCCGTAATTGGTCTCTACGGTGGATGATATTGACATTTGAAGCTAACTTAGACAAATAGACACCCTCTTCAACGGCGGAATCACCGCCACCGATCACGGCTAGTGGCTGATCTTTAAAGAAAGCACCATCACAAACTGCACAATAAGAAACACCCCGACCAGCATATTCGGCTTCGCCTTCAACACCTAATTTCCGGTATTGCGAACCTGTGGCAATGATCACAACAGGTGCTTCATATGTTTCATTATCGGTAATGACTTGTTTTAGATCACCATTGACTTCAACTTTTTCAACGCTACCGTATGCATATTCTGCTCCGAATTGGATCGCGCCTTGATACATTTTTTCAGCTAAGTCTGGTCCTAAGATCGACTTAAATCCGGGATAATTTTCAACTTCAGCGGTATTATTCATTTGACCACCATAGATTCCACGGTCTAAGATCAAAACCGACAAATTAGCCCGTGAAGCATATAAGCCAGCCGTCAAGCCCCCAGGACCTGCACCGATCACGATCACATCATATTTTTTAGCCATAATATCTTCACCTTCCTATTTACTTGATGATACTCTTCTAAAATTGCTGAAACAACTTCAAATATTAAGCTCAATTATTTAAGCTCTCGCCCGTATTTAACATTTCCGGCTAAATACCAAGGTTCATTGGGACGATAATAACGCCGATATGCGATCAAAATGATCGCCCCAATAAACAAGATGACTGACAACCATTGCGAAACGCGCAAAGCACCTAACATCAAGCTATCTGTTCGCATCCCTTCAATGAAAAATCTGCCAAAGGAATACCAAGCGACATAAGTCAAAAAGATCTCGCCTCGTTTAAAGAGATGCTTACGATGGCGTAACAACATCAAGATCACAAAGCCTAAGATATCCCACACCGACTCATACAAAAAGGTCGGTTGGTAATAGATCCCGTTGATATTCATCTGGTCAATGATAAATCCGGGCAAATGCAAGCTCGTCAAAAATGCATGTGATACGGCTTCACCATGGGCTTCTTGATTGATGAAATTGCCCCACCGACCGATACCTTGAGCTAAGATCACAGTTGGCGAAATGATATCTAAAAATAGCCAAGCCGACAACTGTTTCTTACGGCAGAAGATCACTAAAACGAGCAATGCGCCCAACAAGCCACCATAGATCGCGATCCCGCCATCCCAGATCCGATAGATCTCACTAAGATCATTTTGATAATACTGCCATTGGAAAATGACATAATAAGCTCGCGCACTGATCAAAGCGATCGGTAGCGCCCATAAGATATAATCATAAAAATCATCGGCGGGGACTTGTCTTTTCTTACCTTCACTAACTGCAAGGTATAAGGCTAATAAAACCGCACATCCAATGATCACTCCATACCAGTGGACCTGCAGTCCCCCTAGACTAAAAGCGATCGGATCGATGACACCTAAACTAAAATTCAATTCTCAACACCTATTTCTCTTCTGCTGAATTTTCACTGATCAACTCATTTAAATTACGTTCAAAGGCCTTTGTCGCATCATAGCCCATCGTCTTTGCCCGATAATTCATTGCAGCGGCTTCAATGATGATCGCTAAGTTGCGCCCAACTTTCACTGGGATCGAGATCTTAGGTATTTCAACATCAAAGATCGTTACCCGTTGCTCACCGTTCCCTAAACGATCGAATTGTTTATCTTTTTCCCAATTTTCCAAATGGATGATCAAAGAGATATCAGTCTTCGCTCTGACAGCACCTGCCCCAAAGAGATTCATGACATCGATGATCCCGACACCTCTGATCTCTAACAAATGGCGTAAGATCCGTGGTGCTTCACCGATCAATGTCTGTTCATCTTGTTGGTGAACCTCAACGCGGTCATCGGCGATCAATCGATGCCCACGTTTGATAAGATCAAGCGCCGTTTCAGATTTACCAACACCTGAATCGCCAGTGATCAATACCCCAAGACCATAAATATCAACTAAGACCCCATGTAACGATTTACGTTGGGCTAAACGACCACTCAAATAATCGGTCAACTTAGCTGAAACACGTGTCGTTGGCAATTTAGTCCGTAAGATCGGAATATGATGTTCTTCAGCCGCAGCTTTCATTTCAGCTGGAACGGCTAAATAACGTGAGACCACAAAGCATGGCGTGTTGGGACCACAAAGTTCATCCATGATCTTTTTGCGCGCTTCTGAACTCATCTTATTACCATATGAGATCTCCGTCATCCCAAAAAGTTGGATCCGCTCTTCTGGATAATAATCAAAGTAGCCGGTCAATTCCAACCCAGGACGTGAAATGTCTTCGGTCGTGATCTGGCGTTCTTCTAAGTATTGTTCTCCAGAATAGACTTCTAAATTACTGATATCTGCTACTAATTTTTTTACACTAACAGTATTCGCCATTTGTCTTCTGCTATATAAACGTGAACTAGCATGATAATCATGCTATAGAAAGAAATATAGCTTTTCCCTTCTTGATTTATTTACCATCAGCATATCGCCTGACCTAATGCTGATAGTTTAAAGATGTCGTCCATCTCTGCTTGATCCACTCCACATTTCATCTTTCTAAAAGGATCTAACTACAGATAATTCTAACCGTGAAAAGCGTTTTCAGCAATTAATAATTACTATTTTGTGTGGTGTAGTTGGTGATCACTAAGTTTACGATACTTAAAATGATCGCCACCATCATCGCCGACCAAAAACTTGAAAACTCAAACGAATTTCCGACCAAAAACGAGGTCAATTCCAACATAAAGGCATTGATGAACAGGTAAAAGATCCCCAAAGTCATCACTGTGATCGGTAAAGATAAGATGACCAATAACGGTTTGACGAACATGTTCAACAAACCTAAAATGATCGCAGCTAGACAAGCGATCCACACGCTTGAAACGTGAAAATAAGTTGGGAAAAAGCCCGCTGTTGCTAAAAAGACCAATACGGTGATCAAAGTTCGTTGCCAAAAATTCATCTTATTTGCCTCCCTTTTTATTTTGCTTAACATCTCTTTCTTTAGCATCTGTCACTGGACGGCGCTTTTCTTCTTGTTGGCCAAAGCGACTGAGCAAGGTAAAGACGTCATTATACTTTTCATTGGGATGTTTAGGTAGATAAAGTGCTAAACCTAAATATAACAAGATCGGAACATAAACTAATAGTGGCACTAACTTGCAAGCGACTGCGACCACTAAAAAGATGGTCCGAACGACCCATGGTGAAATATTAAAATACTCGGCGATCCCGGCACACACACCACAGATCACTGAATCATTGGAGCGATAAAGTTTCTTTCTCATCCTCATTTTTCCTCTCTTCTCATTCTTATGTTAAAAATAACGGTAAAGTCACCGTAAATTTGGTTCCATTTTTGTACGGACTCGTGACAACGATCTGCCCGGATAAAGCCTCGACTGCCTCTTTAACGATTGCTAAGCCTAAGCCACTTCCTTCAGCTGAGCGCGCTTTATCTGCGCGGTAGAAGCGCTCATAGATCCGCTCTTTATCAGCTTGAGCAAGAGTTTGACCTGTGTTATAGACAACTAAACACCACTCATTAGCTGAGCTAGTAGCTGTGAGTTTGATCTTACCATCTACTACATTATATCTGATAGCATTTTGGATCAAATTGCTGATTATATGTTGTAGATACTTGATATCACAACTTATCTCAAAGTCATCCGGGATCTGCAACTCGATCGCTAAATTTTTAGCCTTACTTTGAGCTAAATAGCTGGCTAAGATCCGCTCGCAAAATGCTTTGAGCTTGATCTGCTCTAATTTTAATTCCTGCGTTCTTTTATTATGGGCAAGCGCCGAGATATCCTCGATCAACTCGGTCAACTGCTGACTTTGTTCAAAGATGATCTGCACAAAATCACGTGCGGTCTTCTTATCATCCAAGGCTCCAGCTAAAAGTGTCTCACTGAATCCTTGGATCGCAGTTAGCGGCGTCTTTAATTCATGACTCGCATTTGCCATGAATTCACGCTGCTTGACCTCTAATTGCTTGATCTCGGTCACATCATTAAAGATACACATCACTGAATAATGGTGGCGACTCAAGGGAACATAGACTACCTGCACCTCAAACCACTCATTGCTCTGAGCAACCTTTTTTTGCCACAGGAGCCGTTGATCTTCTTTAGTCTGGTAGACTTTTTGGGTAACAGCGATCAGCTCGACTGCCGTAAATACTTGATAAAACGGCTGACCCTTGAGCTCTGTTGTATTTAATATACTGGCTAACACATGATTATACAAGACCGTTTGTTTACGCTGATCAAAGACGATCACGCCACTGGTCAACGACTGTAACAGCGTTAAATAGTCACGATTTTGTTGCTGATAACTTCGTAAAAGGTTACGCTGATTAGATTGCAGGCGATTCACCAAACGGGAGAGTTGATAATACTCATCATCTTTTGGTAATAGGACATGGCGACTTGGCTGATTTTCAACTAATTCACTTAGCTTTTTGAGCAACAAGGCTTGGCTGGCTAAGCGCCGTTTTGCTTGGCGTTTAAAAAAGAGATAGTTGCCTAATGCCACTAAGATCACCGCTAAAAAGATCCAAGCTGCTCCTTCTTCTTGCCACACAGTCAAAAAATGTTCATGAAAGATCACGCCATAAACCAAGCCGACTGCTAAAACTTCGCCTAACGATAGTAATAAATATCGCCATAGTTCACGCATCTCAGTCATCAGTTCCACCATTGAAGCGATAGCCAAAGCCACGTAAAGTTTCTATATACTTTGGCTTTTTAGGATCTGGCTCTAATTTTTCACGCAGATGGCTGACGTGCATATCGATCATGCGCGTTTGGCCCACATAATCATAGCCCCAGACGCCGTTCAATAATTTCTCACGACTCAGGACTCTTCCCGGGCGTTTGATAAAATAGGCCAATAGTTCAAACTCTTTTGGGGTCAAAGCTACGGTCTGATCACTTGCCGTGACCTTGACTCGTTCTAGATCCACTGTGAAATCTGGATATTTAAAAAGTGTTTGCGTATCAACTTTTGGTGTAGGTGTTACTTCTTTAGGTGTGATCCGCCGACTGATCGCTTTTAAGCGCGCGATGACTTCTCGAGGCGAAAACGGCTTAGTCAAATAGTCATCCGCTCCTAATTCTAATCCGATGATCTTATCAAGCTCTTGATCGCGTGCTGTAATGATCAAGATCGGGGTCATCACTTTTTCTTGCCGCAAGCGTTTAGTTATCTCTAAGCCATCTAATTTAGGTAACATCACATCTAGCAAAATAAAATCATATTCATTGTTCAAAGCTAGTTCATAGCCCGCTTGACCGTCACTGCTAGTTGTCGTTTGGTAACCTGCCTGCTCTAAATTATACTTGAGCAGGGTCTTTATCGCAGTGTCATCTTCAACTACTAATACTTTTTTCACGTTCATCTACGACCTTGTTTCACCAAAGTCGTCCCCCTTTGCATCTTATTCAAATAATACCAATCCGATCTCATGTGGTGAATCAGCATAGATCGCACTTTCAGCTAATTTCAATTCACCTTCAAAGTTTTTGACTTTTAAACGACAATAAGCCGGACTTTTTTGTAATGCTTCATAAAGTTCATCACCTGTAGCTACTTTTATCCCGTTACATTCAAGGATGATATCACCAACTTCAAGTTTCATCTTAGCTGCTGGTGTCTCTGGTTTGACCGCTACGATCCGTACACCCTCCGAAGTTTCCACATACCAACGTTTAGCATCATGGTCGGCTTTCAAACGACCAAAAGCTTGGGCGACCAAGATCAATAACAGCCCAGCGATCCCGTAAAAGCCTACTACTGGTACAAAATATGCTACTAATGCTAAAAGACCAGCTAAAAATGCAATCAGATAACTTTGGCGTTGGCGTAAGTGTAAAGCTTCTTTTGGTTGTTGCTTATAGATCTTGCAAAAAGCCCCCACAAATAGTGGCACTACCATAAAATGCGTTAAATACTGGCTCGGGTCAAGCCACTGTTGCCAAGAATCAAAATTCATTCCCGGTATAAACATGATCAGTGGAAAGACCGTAAATTCACGCCAAGTATAACCCGCGATCCGGCGCCCACGTTTACCGGCAAAGATCTTAGGACTAAACCATTCAGCTTTATTTTTACGGGCTAAAAAAGCTTGGAAAAGAGCTAAGATCGCAGTTAAAAGCAAAATAGCACTGCCAAAGCGAGTTCCCAGTTCATGAGGTAAAATATAGCTTGCCCAACTAGCATCACTTCCAAACGGCGTCTCACTCAAGACAAAGGTCACCGTTCCAGTGACCAAAAGTGCTGCTAGACTAAGATCGCCTACATTGATGAACAAAAGTGCCACGACTGCTAAGATCTGGTATAAGACCAATGTCTGCGTTGGTAAACTCAGTCCAAAGATAAGCGCAAACAATGACCCCAGCACTAAAAATAACAAGCCATGTTTGATAAAATGCCGTGCTTCATAAAAATCCCGATCGATCGCGATCCGAAAATTACGACGTTCATTTTTTAAGCGTAATTGATAAGATATCAAGGTCATCAAGATCCCCGCCCAAAATAGCGGCTGGATAAAAAAGAGACCCACACTTTTTAAAAGTTGCAAAGACTCCAGTCCTTTCTAAGTGTTTGGTTACATTATAACAATTTTTGCGGATGAAACATACTTATAGCTTTGAAAACCATCATAACCAAAAAGACTGTGACATAAGTTTAACAATACACAAAGGGTCCACCACGATGCCAAACATCATGGTGGACCCTTCGGTGTGTTGACCGCATTGGCCTACACTATTAATTACTAAATTTTTAAGAAACGGCTCATTGAAAGACCAGAACCTAAAGCCCCGATAATGATCCCGATCGCAGCTAACAAGAGATCAATCTGCCATAAGAATGTTCCTGGCGTCAACAATTGATAACCTGTACTTGCCATTGAACTTGACATAATACCGTATAACCATAAATAAGCGATATCGACCAAGACGATCGGTAAAATAGCCCCTAAAAAGCCCGTCCAAGCGCCTTCTAAGATAAATGGCCAGCGAATATAACTATTAGTTGCCCCAACTAAACGCATGATCGCAATTTCATTGCTCCGTGATAAGATAGTGATCCGGATCGTGTTAGAGATCAAGAAGACTGCCACAAAGAGCAAGAGCAAACTGATCACTAAGCCCCAACGTTGGATCGCAGCTACCGCCTTAAATAACTTCTTGGCTGAAGCTCCACCGTATCGTGTATCATACACATATTGTAACTTTTTAGCTTTTTTAGCTACACTGATCGTTTCAGCTGGGGAATTCGTATCAACGATAAAAATATCGTAAAGTGGGTTATCGTCACCCTTGAATAATTGAAATTCTTTCCCATAAGTTCCGACCACGTTGTTCAACTCGTTTTTCTTACTTGAAAAACTGATCTTTTGAACACCATCGATCTTTTGTAATTTTGCTTTCAACTGTGCTTGTTGTTCTTTGGTTGCATCACGATCGATAACGACCCGAACTTGCACATCATTTTCAACATCATGAGCAACTTTATTGATATTTAGCAAGATCGAAAGTAAAACTCCGACTAAGATCAAAGTCACAGTTACCGCACTAACAGCGGCAACTGACATCCAACCATTGCGTTTTAAGCTCTTTAAACTTTCCTTCAAATGGCGCTTAAGCGTGACTGTTTTCATCAGTATAATCCCCCTCTTCTTGATCTCGAACGATCTTGCCATCCGAAATTTCGATCACGCGATGCCGATATTCATTTACAATAAAGCTATTGTGGGTCGCCATAACGATCGTTGTACCTTCTTGATTGATCTTTTCTAAGATATCCATGATCCCACGAGCTGTGTCTGGATCAAGGTTACCCGTTGGTTCATCGGCGATCAAGATCGTTGGTTTGTTTGCGATCGCACGTGCAATTGCGACACGTTGTTGTTCCCCACCGGACAATGCATCTGGGAAACTATCTTTTTTATCAGCTAGACCAACAAGATCTAAGACATGAGCGACCCGTTTTTCAACTTCTTCAGGTTCTTTTTCGATAACATGAAGCGCATAAGCTACATTTTCAAAAACAGTCAGGCGTGGTAATAGTTTGAAATCTTGGAACACGATCCCTAATTCACGCCGTAAAAAAGGAACCTCATGATTTCTCATACTCTCTAAGTTATAGTCATTTACCTTGATATGACCCGAAGTAGGTACTTCTTCATGATACATCATTTTGATAAAGGTCGATTTCCCTGCCCCACTAGGACCAACGACATAAACAAAGTCGCCTTGCTCGATCTTTAAGGAAATGTGATCATTTGCCAATGTATCGCCGTCATATTTTTTGACAACATCTTTATATTCTATCAAGCTGTTTCTTCCTTTCTTTTTTAGCTTGGATTTGTTTTTTGTAATTTCCATTGGAGATGAGCATTGATAAAACCATCTAGATCTCCATCCATTACTGCTTGCGTATTACCTGTTTCAAAATTGGTCCGGTGATCTTTGACCATTGAATATGGGTGGAAGACATAGGAACGGATCTGAGAGCCCCAACCGATATCTAGTTGCTCGCCCTGGATCTCAGCCCGTTTTTTCTCTTGTTCTTCTAATTCGATCTGATACAGTTTCGAGCGTAACATTTTTTCAGCGGTCGCCCGGTTTTGGAATTGCGAACGCTGAGCTTGACTGGACACAACGATCCCCGTTGGTTCGTGGATCAAGCGCACAGCTGATGAGGTCTTGTTGATATGCTGTCCCCCAGCACCACTAGCTCGGAAGACTTCCATCTTGATATCTTCTGGACGCAACTCAACTTCCACATCATCATCCAACTCAGGCATAACGTTGACCGAAGCAAATGATGTGTGCCGACGACCAGCCGAATCAAAAGGTGAGATCCGGACTAAACGATGAACACCTTTTTCACCACGTAAATAGCCATATGCATTATGCCCCGAGATCGTCAGTGTTACCGACTTGATCCCAGCTTCATCACCAGGTTGATAGTCTTGGGTCGTGACCGTGAAATTGTGTTGCTCGGCCCAACGAGTATACATTCGTAACAACATTGAACCCCAATCTTGTGATTCGGTCCCCCCAGCACCGGGGTGGATCTCCAAGATCGCATCATCTTTGTCGTAAGGCTCATTTAGCAATAATGTCAGCTGATAACTTTCTAACTTTTGCTTAGTCGCAGTATAGTTTTCCGCTAATTCAGACAACATTTCGTCCTCGGGTGCTTCTTGGACCAATTCATACAAAACTTCTAGTTCTTCGACCGCCGTAGCTAATTGATGAAAATTATCATATTTAGCCTTGAGCTCGTTATTTTCGTTGATGACCGTCTGAGCTTTAGTTTGATCATCCCAAAACCCCGGTTCAGCCATTTTCATTTCATTTTCTGAAATGAGTTCTTCCAGACCTTCTAAGTCAAAGAGACCCCCTAAAGTCCGAAATTTTAGCTTTCATCGCTTCGATTTCTTTCTTATATTCATTGATTTCCATAATTATTCCCTCAATTACAAATTACTCGTATGTAAGTCAAAAGAAGATCAGTCAAAACTGGTCTTCTTCTAACTACTAGCGACTAATATTTTGACGGATCTCAGCTTTCAAGAAGAGACGGGTCACATCATACTCAATGTCACCGACCATTTGCTCAAACATTCTGAAACCGTCTGATTGATATTCAACTAATGGATTTAGCTGACCATAACCACGCAACCCGATCGATTGACGTAATTGATCCATCTCATCGATATGATCAGTCCAACGGGCATCGACCACGCGCAAGATAACAACTTTTTCAAATTCTAGCATTTGCGCTTTATCATTCAATTGTGCTTCTTTAGCAGCATAGTTTTCTTCAGCCTTTTGCATCAAGTAAGAAACGATCTCTTCTTGGCTCTTACCTGCAAAATCATCTTTACTGATGCTATCTTCATTGACCATTGCACCGATCGCAAAATCAACGATCCCATCCAAATTCCAGTCTTTTTTATCGCCGACAGTATTCATTTGAACGTTATGTTCGACCGTCCGCTGGATCATCGGCATGATAACTGGCTTCAAGGATTCAGTTTCCATGATGACTTGTTGGCGTTGTGAGTAGATGACTTCACGTTGAGACCGCATCACGTCGTCGTATTGTAAAACTTGCTTACGTGTATCGTAGTTATTACCTTCGACCCGTTTTTGCGCTGATTCTACTTGGCGCGTGATCATCTTGGATTGGATCACAGTATCATCCGAGATGTTCATCGTTTCATAGAAATGTTTGATACGTTCAGAACCAAAACGCAGCATCAGATCATCTTCAAGTGAAAGGTAGAACTGTGTCACACCAGGGTCACCTTGACGCCCAGAACGACCACGCAACTGATTATCGATACGGCGTGATTCATGACGTTCGGTCCCGATAACAGCCAAACCACCGATCTCACGCACACCAGGTCCTAACTTGATATCAGTCCCACGACCAGCCATGTTTGTTGCGATCGTTACGGCGCCACGTTGGCCAGCATTAACGACGATCTCAGCTTCTTTAGCGTGATTTTTAGCATTCAATACGGCATGTGGGATCCCCGCTTGGTCTAACATTTGAGATAATAACTCAGATGTTTCGACCGCTACCGTACCGACCAAAACTGGTTGCCCCGTTGCATGGCGTTCCTTGATATCTTCGACTACGGCTTTAAACTTACTTTCCAAAGTTGGATATAACAGATCCGGACGGTCCTCACGCAAGATTGGACGGTTCGTTGGGATCGTTACGACTTCCATGTTGTAAATTTCACGGAATTCTTCTTTTTCAGTTTTAGCTGTCCCAGTCATCCCTGAGAGCTTTTTGTACATTCTAAAGAAGTTTTGGTAAGTGATGTTAGCCATCGTCTTAGTTTCTTCTTCGATCTTAACGTGTTCTTTAGCTTCGATCGCTTGGTGCAAACCATCTGAATAACGCCGACCATCCATGATACGTCCAGTAAATTGGTCAACGATCATGACTTCATCATTTTGGACCACATAATCTTTATCACGTAGCATGATGTAGTTAGCACGTAAAGCATTATCTAAGTGGTGGTTCAAAGCTGTATTGTCAGGATCAAATAAGTTAGTCAAACCAAAATATTTTTCACCTTTTTGGATACCTTCTTCGGTCAAGGAAACAGTCTTTGATTCCAGATCAACTTTAAAATCTTCGTCTTTTTTCAACGTCTTAGCAAAGCGATCAGCCCGAGTATATAACTGCGTAGCTGCAGTTGCTTGCCCCGAAATGATCAACGGTGTTCTCGCTTCATCGATCAAGATCGAATCGACCTCATCGACGATAACAAAGTTCAATGGACGTTGGACCATATCTTCACGGTAGACCACCATGTTATCACGCAAGTAGTCAAAACCAAGCTCACTGTTAGTTGAATATGTGATATCACAAGCATAAGCTTCACGTTTTTCTTCTGGAGTCTTATCCGCAACGTTCAACCCTACCGTTAAACCGAGCCAGTTATACAATTCACCCATCTCAGTAGCATCACGACTTGAAAGATATTCGTTAACGGTAACAACGTGGACCCCTTCACCTGATAAGGCATTAAGGTAGACCGGCATTGTCGCGGTCAAGGTTTTACCTTCACCAGTCCGCATTTCGGCAATATTACCTTCATGTAACACTGTACCCCCGATGATCTGGACCCGGTAAGGATATAGCCCCAACACACGTTTAGCCCCTTCGCGTGCGACCGCAAAGGCTTCCGGCAAGAGATCATCTAAAGTTTCACCATTTTGATAACGTTGTTTAAATTCAGGGGTCTTTGCTTTTAATTCTTCATCAGACAAAGCTTCCATGTCATTGGCATAAGCTTCGACTTGATCAGCGATCTTTCCAAGGCGTTTTAATTCGCGTTTATCGCTTTCGACCCATTTTTTTAGGACATTTGCCATTTACTTTATAAATCCTTTCTGCAACGATTACATTATTTTTTTCAAATAAAAATATACTTCTTCTTATTTTAGCATTTTATTGGTGCTCAAACAATTACAATTAGACTACAAAAAGCGCCTGAACTAAATCAGGCGCTTAAAGCATCACAAGGATAGCTTAGTTATTAGCTTCGATCAAGCCGTAACGACCATCTCTACGACGATAGACAATGTTTGTGCCTTCAGTTTCTGCATCTTCATAGATAAAGAAATCATGACCTAACATATCCATTTGCAAGATAGCCTCTTCTACGTCCATTGGTTTCAATGAAACGCTCTTTGTACGGACAACTTCGAATTTTTTATCTTCTTTTTCAGCTTGTTTTGGATCTTCGGTCGGAACGAATTCCATATGCTTGAAACCCTTTTCGCGTGATTTGCGATTGAGCTTTGTCTTATATTTTCTGATTTGGCGTTCAAGCTTATCCGTTACCAGATCAATGCTTGCATACATATCTGGTGAGGTCTCTTCGGCACGCAATACCAAATATGGAAGCGGGATCGTAACTTCTACCTTGCTGTTCTTGTCAGAATACACTTTAAGATTTACGTGAGCGGTAGAATTAGATGTATCCTCAAAATACTTTTCAAGTTTGGAAAGTTTCTTTTCCACATATTCACGGATCGCACCCGTAACCTCAATATTCTCACCACGAACATTAATCTTTAACATGATAACCTCTCCTTTCACAACTAAGCATTTTATATGCTTAAAAGACTAGGTATATACTTTATTAGTCTTACCTTATCTCTATTTTTATTATAATAGAAAGCGGTTAAATTAACAATTAATAACCACTCAACATTTATAAAATTTTATATATTAACGGGCTAGTGTCACTGAGCGTACACAGCCACAATTATGGGCCAACAACAATTCACGCGCATGATATAAGGTACTACCTGTCGTATAAATATCATCTACTAACAAATATTTTTACGTTCTAGATCAGCTGGGCCTTGATAGCCAAAAGGTTGCGGCGTTGCCAGTCTCTCTTGTCGTGATTTATGCGACTGCGGACAACGGCCAAATTTTTTTAAATGATATAGATACATTTTCTTGGGTATATCTGGTAAAAAACCAACAACTTGATCAAAGCCTCGGGTAGCTAAGGTTTGTTCATCTACAGGGATCACGACTATTGACCATCCCCGGCGTAAATACTTCTTACAGTAAGCTTGCAATGTTTTGGCAAATATTTGGCGCAAACGGTAGTCCCCTTGAAATTTATAAGCTTCAAAGTACGCACGCATATTAGGTTCGGCATAGACGTAAAAGGCCTTGTTGTACAATAATTCTTTTTGCAAATTGCGCCAGCGAAGACAATCTTGGCACAATTTGCGCTGGGTTTGTTTACGCCCACAGCCCGGACAACTCGTTTTCTCAGCGATCGCAATAAACTTTTGATGGCACTTTTCGCAGATCGGTACAGTTTCAAAAGCTTGGAAGCTAAAAAACCAGCGCCATGAAAAATCAAACGCTAATGTAGCGTTACAAAGTAGACACTTCATCATTTTTTAACAACTGCGTAGCCTTTTTATTCAAAAGCTTGATCTGTTTTTTAGCTGCGCGTAAAGCCGATGTCATTTCCTGATAAGCCAAGATCACATCTCCTGTTGGATAGTCTTTATCTCTGCCAACACGGCCCGCGATCTGAACTAAGACCGTCTCAGAAAAGATCGGCGCATCGGCTTGCAATACCATGACATTCAAACGAGCGATCGTGATTCCACGTTCAAGGATAGTAGTCGTTACTAAATAGCGATCGCTCCCAGTGCGCAAATTTTTGACTTTTTGCAGTCGGTCAGGATCAAGAGCCGAAACACATTCCCCCTTTATCGCAGGCCAAAAATGCTGTAACTCTTCCAAAATTGGCTTTAGTAAGGCGATCTGGGGCACAAACACTAGAAAAGGTGTTTTATTTTTTATCCACTTGGCGAGATATCTTTTGATCCTTGCTTCAATTTTTTGTTTGGGGAAGTAAAGCTTGACCAATGTTATTTCGGGTAATAAATGCCGATGATAACGCAGCGGTAGACAAGTCACCGCTAGCTTTTCTTGGTGGATCTGTTGTTTTAAATAACGATCAGGGGTCGCCGTCAGATATAGCGTACTCGAATTTATTTTTTTAGCATTCGCGACGGCATAATGCAATTGATGGTCATTAACATAAGGAAAAGCATCGACTTCATCGATCACCAATAGATCGAATGCGTGATAAAACCGCAATAATTGATGCACTGTGCACACTACTAACTGGGTGTAGGTATATTCTTGACCACTATTTTGATACAATAAACTGCTTTTGACTTTAGGGAATGCCTAGCACAAACGCGGATATAATTCGTTACAAACATCGACCCGCGGTGTTGCCAAACAGACCCGCTGCTGGTTTAATAACGCAAAATTTAGTGCTTCAAATAGCATTTCGGTCTTCCCTGCTCCAGTTACCGCCCATAATAGCCGTTCTTGTTTGCGTTTGACCGTTTGCAATAATTCTTTGGCAGCCTTTTTCTGCCACAAAGATAACCTTGGCTTTTTCTCCAACAGATCTTGGGAATACTTTTTAAAATCGTTGGCTTCGGGTATACTATAAAGTGACATGGTCGTCGTCAAGCGCCCCCACGCTAAGCAAGCAGGACAATAATAACTCTTATCTGGTAGCGCATAATCTGTTCTTGGCGCCTGAAAACCACAGCGTTGACAAAATAAGCGTCCTTTTTTTATGATGACAGCTGGCCGTTGTTTGAACTCAGTTGAATCTAAGGCTACACCTAGAGCTTGGAGCTGTGGACTACTTACTTGACGACCCATCAACAAATTCAATGTTTTTTCCATTTTTTCACCTCACTTATAAGATACGCAAACTAGGCGTAAAATTATTTGTGAGTTTCAAAAATAATAGTAGTAAGGTCTGTGAAGCTACTAAAAGAATAACTCTTTAAGGGGGAAGCTATAGCCTTTTGATTTCACAATATAGCTATATTTTACTTGGATAAACCATATCTTACCTTAAAACAAGATGGTGTGATCGAGATCGTGATCAAAAAATCACAATTCATCTGTAATATCAAACGAACTGAAACCGAAGAAGAAGCTCGAGCCTTTATCGAGGAGATCAAAACCAAACATCGCAAGGCTACTCATAACTGTTTTGCCTACACTTTAGGCCTAAACGACGAGATCCAACGGGAAAGTGACAATGGTGAACCCTCTGGGACTGCTGGCGTACCTATGTTGGATGTGCTTAAGAAAAATCAAGTGCATAATGTTTGCGCCGTAGTGACACGCTACTTCGGTGGGATCAAACTAGGAACCGGTGGCTTGATCCGTGCTTATGGTGGCGCCGTTGCCCAAGCCCTAAAAGAATTAGGGATCGTCAAACGCGTCGTCCAAACTGAACTTTCACTAAAAGTCAGCTACCCATTATTAGGCAAGCTACAAAATTATCTGGAAAGTCAGCCCGTATTTACCTTGGCGACGAACTACACCGAAGAAGTCGAGGTCGTGATCGCTGTCGATATGGATCTGGCTGATGAATTAGCAACTAAGATCACCGACTTACTGAATGGTCGCGTAACGATCACCGTTGGGGAAAATCGCTATCACGAGATCGATTTTGATCCCCATCAAGCCTAAAAAATACGCCATCCTTGATCTGGGATGGCGTATTTTTTATGTAATTCATTTATGTTCAAATAAACGACTGACTTTCAAAACTAAATGTTTGATCCCATTCAATAAAGGCTGGCGTGTATCTCCAACCAAGCCGATCGCTTCAACAAATAGTTCTAAACCAAATAATGTTGCAACCGTCAGTAAGATCGAACCCCATAAATTGGACAAGGGGTATAGCAATGAGATAAACGAAAAGATCAATGCGATCCCATAGATCACCAACACTGTCTGGCGGTGGGTCAATCCCATCTGCATCAAGCGATGGTGCAAGTGATGCTTATCGGCTTGTGAGATCGGCTTTTTATTCAAGAGTCGACGTAAGATCGCATATAAAGTATCCGTGATCGGTACTCCTAAAATGATCACCGGGATGATCAACGTGATAAAAGTTGCATTCTTCAAACCATAAAGCGAGAAGACAGAGATCATAAAGCCGATAAACAGCGAACCAGTATCCCCCAAATAGATCTTAGCAGGATGAAAATTATACGGTAAAAAGCCCAATAAAGCAGCTACCAAGGTCGCCATCATGATCGAAATAAATGTCGACGTCACGTTCAAGAAGAAATATCCCGTCAGTGCACTAGTCGAAAGCGCAATGATCGCGACACCTGTAGCCAGACCATCCAAGCCATCGATCAAATTGACAGCGTTAGTGATCCCTAAGATCCAGATCAAAGTTATCGGTAAACTAAACCAGCCTAGAGAAACGACTCCAAGAAACGGTAGCGTCAAAGTCGTCATTTTGATATTAGCAATAAAATAAACTACCAATGCTGCCAGTGTGATCCCTAAAACTTTTTGGCGCGGTTTTAATTCAAAAATATCATCGATCATTCCCGTCATGATGATCAAGCTTTGCGCCAATAATAACGCAACTAATTGTTTTAAGGGATATTGATCGCGTAATAAAAAGAAATTTGTCGTATTAAATGCAACAAAAATGGCTAAGCCCCCCATAGTCGGCATCGGCACCCGATTAACTCGCCGGGCATTGGGATTATCAACTGCTCCGACTCGAAAAGATAGGCGCCGGACCAATGGAGTCAGCACTAAAGCTAGGACAAATGTTGCTAACAACGACGCAAGGATTTTGTACATATAGCGTCCTCTTTCCATCAAATTCTCAAATGTTGAGAATTCATTATCAGCTAAAAAGCCTATAATTCAAGTATCATTTTACCATAAACCAGCGAATGGGTCATTTTTTGCGTGAGAAAAATTAAAAAAGGGCCGTGAAGCAATCTCCACGACCCCGATATTCTATTTTTTCAAGTGGTAGCTATAAGTCGACACGATAATATTTTCGTGGGCTCCTAAAGCTGACCGCAAACGTAAGCTCGTTTGATTATGCAAGATATTTTGCCAAGGTTTCTTCGGTACAAACTGCGGTACCAAGACCGTCAACGAGTAATTGCGCTGTTTAGCATCCTTAGCGATCACATCGCAAAAGCGCAAAACTGGGGGCACAACCGACCGATATGAAGAATGCAGATCGACAAAGCGAACATCTGGAAACGCCATTTTGAATTCCTGTGCCGTTTCGTGTTCTTTTTTAGGATTAGTATCAAACGAAACATGCATTGCAATCACATTATCACTGATCGAACGTGCATAGTTGATCGCCCCAGTCGTTACGTGTGTGACCGAGCTAACTAGCACGATGACCGTTGAACCAGAATAATCATGCAATTGTTGTTCTTCACTTAAACGCAATTGCGCCGCTACAGTAACATAATGACTATGGATCTTGTAAAAACCAAAGAGCAGTACCGGCATAATGATCAAATATGGCCAAACATTGTCAAAGTGTAACCAGAATAAAAAGACCACTAAAGCAAAGGAGATCACTGCCCCCAATAGGTTAAAACAAGAATTTAAGATCCAATGTTTGCCCTTGTGGCGTTTCCAATGGATCAACATCCCTGCTTGTGAGAGCGTAAACGGTACGAAGACCCCGACCGCATACAATGGGATCAATAAATTAGTCTGGCCGTTGAAGATAAAGATCAATACGATCGCCCCGATCGCTAATGCAATGATCCCATTAGAATAGCCTAAACGATCGCCTTTATCCATAAACATATGAGGCATAAATTTATCCTTGGCCAAGTTATAGGCTAAGATCGGAAAGGCCGAAAAGCCAGTATTGGCAGCCACCGCCAAGATCATGGCCGTTGACAATTGCAGTAAGTAGTAGAAAATACCGTGACCAAAAACGGCACCTGCGATCTGAGAAAGCACCGTTTGTTTAGGATCAGGTAAAACACCTAGATAATAACTCAAAAAGGTGATCCCACTAAAGAAGACCGCTAAAATCAATGACATGATCGCCAAGGTATTCGCCGCATTGCGCTTTTTAGGCTCTTTAAAATTAGGAACTGCATTACTGATGGCTTCTACCCCAGTCAATGAAGATGAACCCGCTGAAAAAGCTTTTAAAAACAGCAATAACGACATCCCTGGTACCGCATCACCAATATGAGCTGCAGCTGAATATTGGATCTTACCCGTTGCGATATTAAACAAACCCAAAGCGACCATCGAAACGATCATGATCACAAAAAAGTACACTGGGATCGTCAAAAATGAAGCCGATTCACGCATCCCACGTAAATTCAACGTCATAATAAATAAGACGATCACGACCGAGATAAAAACGCTGTGTGCTTGTAAACTTGGGATCGCTGAGGTAATAGCTTCTGTCCCAGATGTAACTGAAACAGCCACAGTCAACATATAATCAACTAAAAGTGATCCACCAGCAACTAAGCCTGCGCTCGTCCCCCAGTTTTTGGTCGCAACTACATAAGCACCGCCCCCAGAAGGATAAGCATTGATGATCTGACGATACGACATCGTGATCGCAAACAATAAGAGTAACACGATCCCAGCAGCTGGTAATGCATACCAGGTCGCAGCAGCCGATAAAATAAATAATGCTGTTGTGATCTGCTCTGTCCCGTATGCCACTGATGACAACGCATCCGAGGAAAGTAAGGCCAAAGCTTTGAATTTAGTCAAAGACTGCCCACTTTCTTCAGCAGTTTTTAGCGGTTGTCCGATCAATAATCTCTTTAAATATCGATACATAAACAGAAAAACCCCTTTTAGCTAGTTAGCCATTTTGATAGCTACTGGCTGATTAGATTTTAAATTCAAAATTCCTAGGTCACTTCAAAGAGTAACAGTTGAATTTTACACCAATCTCACAAAAAAAGCACCCTAAAATTTTAGGATGCTTCAAAAAATTTTGATTTAACTTGCTTACATCATTGGCCCTTGTGGCATTTGAGTAGCTACATCATTGTTTTCTTCTGGCTTATCAGCCACAACTGCTTCAGTTGTCAACAATAACGCTGAGACAGAAGCCGCATTTTGTAGTGCTGAACGAGTTACCTTAGTTGGGTCAACGATACCAGCTTCGATCATATCGACCCATTCATCAGTAGCAGCGTTATAACCGATACCGGCTTTTTGTTCTTTAAGTTTTTCAACGATCACAGAACCTTCTTTACCAGCATTGATCGCGATTTGACGAACTGGTTCTTCAAGCGCACGTTTAACGATGTTGATACCTGTTTGTACATCGCCAGCTTCACTCAAAGCAGCGACATCATCGATCACATCGATCAAAGCTGTACCACCACCAGGAACAAAGCCTTCTTCGACCGCTGCACGTGTAGCATTCAAAGCGTCTTCGATCCGGTATTTGCGTTCTTTTAATTCAGTTTCAGTAGCAGCCCCGACTTTGATAACGGCTACCCCACCAGCTAATTTAGCCAAACGTTCTTGGAGTTTTTCTTTATCAAATTCAGAAGTCGTTTCAGCGATCTGTTTTTTGAGTTGTTCAACACGTTCAGCGATCTGTGCTTTATCGCCAGCGCCTTCGACGATCGTTGTGTTTTCTTTTGTAACTGTTACACGACCAGCTGTCCCTAATTGATCTAAGGTCGTGTCCTTCAATTGGAGACCAAGATCATCTGTGATCACAGTTGCACCAGTTAAAACAGCGATATCTTGTAACATTTCTTTACGACGATCACCAAAACCTGGAGCTTTAACAGCTACCACGTTGAATGTCCCACGGATCTTGTTCAAAACAAGTGTTGGCAAGGCTTCACCATCAACATCGTCAGCAATGATCAACAATGGACGACCTTGTTCAACGATGGATTGTAACAATGGCAAAACTTCTTGGATGTTAGAGATCTTCTTATCAGTTACCAAAATGTATGGATTTTCAAGATCTGCTTCCATCTTGTCATTGTCAGTTACCATGTATTGAGAAAGGTAACCACGATCAAATTGCATACCTTCAACAACATCTAATGAAGTATCGATCCCTTTAGATTCTTCGATCGTGATCACACCGTCGTTACCGACCTTTTCCATGGCATCAGCTATCAATTTACCAACTTCTTCATTAGCCGAAGAAATAGATGCGATCTGAGCAATATCGCTCTTAGATTCAACTTTATGTGACATCTTGTGCAAAGCATCTACTGCAGCTTTAGTAGCCAACTCGATACCACGACGGATACCTACTGGATTAGCACCAGCAGTCACATTTTTCATTCCTTCGTTAACGATCGATTGTGTCAAAACAGTAGCTGTTGTGGTACCGTCACCCGCAATATCATTAGTCTTTGAAGCTACTTCGGCTACTAGCTTAGCACCCATATTTTCAAAATGATCTTCTAATTCGATTGCCTTAGCGATCGTTACCCCATCATTTGTGATCGTTGGAGTACCGTATGATTGTTCCAAAACAACATTACGTCCCTTAGGACCGATCGTTGATTTTACAGTATCAGCTAACTTATCTACACCAGCAAGCATCTTTGCGCGTGCATCTTCTGAAAACTTGATTTCTTTTGCCATTTCTAATTCACCTCATACGAATTAAGTTCAATGTTTACTTATATATTTATTCCACAACGGCAAGAATATCTTTTTCGTGCATTACTAAATATTCTTGACCTTCAAATTCAACTTGAGCACCGGCGTACTTGTCAAAAACGACAACATCGCCGACTTTAAGTGTCATTTCTAATTTCTTGCCATCATCAAGGATACGTCCCGTACCAACAGCAACAACTTTAGCTGTTTGTGGTTTTTCTTTAGCACCGCCGGCTAAGACGATCCCACCCACAGTTTTTTCTTCTTCTTTTTCGACCTCTAAAATTACGCGATCTCCTAATGGTTTAAGCACGTTATATCCCTCCAAATTCTTTTTAGCACTCTAACAACTTGAGTGCTAATCGATTACAACTATTACTATACTAACTTTACTTTTAAATTGCAAGCATTTTATCACTCGCACCTTAAGAGTGCTAAAATATTTTTGAAATTAGTTTGAATAAATAGCGTTAAAAACATATAATCTAACTATTGAAACTTTATAGTTAGGACCTTTATCGATGAAAAAACAGTTACAGTTAAATTCACTTGTCATCTTAAGTATCTATTGTAGCACAATGACTTTGGCGCCTTTATTATGGGTGATCTTCAAAAATGCTTGGTATTATCCAGCCGTGACCGTTTTGAATCTCATCGGTTGCGGGACGCTGCTCTACTTAGCGCACGAGTTTCCTTTCAAGGATCGTTTTTTGCGCACCCCAAAAAAGCTTGCACTTCGCCAAGAAATCTATTACATTATTTTTGGTACACTAGCGCTCGTTTTGTTGCAATGGCTCAGTTCGTATATCGAGATCAAATTTCTTGGACAGCCTAGTTATTCAGCTAATACCGGTTATCTTTTGACAGTCCTTGCCAAATATCCATATTATTTAGTAAACATCGTCATCTTTGCACCGATCATGGAAGAATTTGTTTTTCGCAAAGTCTTGTTTGCTGATCTTGGCTCTGTGATCGACCCGATCGGTGCGGCACTGGCCTCGAGTCTACTCTTTAGTTTGGCTCATCAAGACGGACATTATTTGACTTATGCCGGGATCGGACTAGTGCTTTGCTTGCTATATGCTAGAACAGGCCGTTTACGCATTCCGATCTTAGCCCATAGTTTAATGAATTTGCTTATTATTTTAAGTGCTTGGTAACAAAAAAGGATGTGTGCACCACACATCCTTTTTCATAGTTATTCAAAGTATTGTAAAAAATAGATCAAAGTCTGCAATTCATTAGTCAGATCAACATTTTGGACGCGAACATCTTTAGGGACCGTGATCCGCAATGGGGTAAAGTTCAAGATCCCCTTGATCCCAGCTGCAACTAATTCATCCGTCACGGCCTGAGCTTTATCAGCTGGAACAGTCAGGATCGCGATCTCTATTTGTTGCAATTGCAGTTGCTCTTGCATATCTTCCATCGGATAAACTGGGATCCCACTTTGGATCAATCCCGTGATCTTAGGGTCAATATCAAAAGCCGCACTGATCCGCGCGTTATTGCTCTTGTGAAAGTTATAATTCAATAGGGCGTGGCCTAGATTACCCACCCCGATCAAAGCTACATTATTTAATTTATCTTGACGTAGTGTTTTTTTGAAAAATGCTTGTAAGCTGGCGATATCATAACCATAGCCACGCTTGCCTAAAGCACCAAAATATGAGAGATCACGTCGGATCGTTGCTGGATCGATCTTAACAGCTTCAGCTAATTCAGTCGAAGAGACATGCTCCTTACCAGCATCCGCTAAAATATTGAGATAGCGGTAATAGATCGGCAAACGTTTTGCCGTTGCCTTAGGAATATTTGGGGTCACCATCTAGTTTCTCCTCTCAGATTACTCAATATGATAAATTTTAGCATAACAACTGTACTAAAAAAATTAAAAAATTGTAAATTAATTCACAATATAACTAATAATTACTGTTTTAGCGCAGTTTTAATTTTTTAACTTTGTGAAACGACTAATTACTCAAGTAGGTGAAAAAATGATTTTATTACAAGCACAACAAGTCGCGCGCCATTTTGGGGCGGATGTCTTGTTTGAAAATATCGATCTTGATATTCAGGAGCACTCCCGTATCGCTTTGGTCGGAAAAAATGGTGCCGGTAAATCGACACTTTTAAAAATGATCATCGGTGAACAAGCTCCTGATGAAGGCCAGATCGTAACTAAAAAAGGCCTAACAATGGGCTATCTTGCCCAAAATACCGGGCTTGAATCTGATAAAACGATCTATGAAGAAATGCTCAGCGTCTTTGATAAATTACGCCAAATGGAACAAAATCTCCATAAATTAGAAGCTCAGATCGCTGATCCAAATGCAGATCATGCCTCAAAAGCTTATCAACAATTGCTAAGTCGCTATGATCAACTATTACATGATTTTAAAGAGCAAAACGGCTATGGTTATGAAAATGAGATCCGCTCTGTTTTACACGGTTTCCATTTTTATCCTGAAGATCATGACCGTCCGATCGCCTCACTTTCTGGAGGCCAAAAGACTCGCCTGGCCTTGGCTAAATTACTTTTGGAAAAACGCGATCTTTTGATCTTGGACGAACCGACTAACCACTTAGATATCGAAACTTTAACTTGGTTAGAAGGTTATATCCAAAATTATCAAGGCGCACTCTTGATCGTTTCGCATGACCGCTACTTTCTAGATAAGATCGTCAATGAAGTTTACGAGATCACGCACGGTAAAGCTCACTACTACAAAGGAAATTATTCCAATTATATCGTTGAACGTGAAAAAAGAGCGCAGTTAGCGTGGAAGAACTACGAAAAACAACAAACTGAGATCCATAAACTCGAAGATTTCGTCAACAAAAATCTCGTGCGGGCTTCGACAACTAAACGTGCGCAAAGTAAACGTAAACAGCTCGAAAAAATGGACCGGCTCGATCGTCCTGAAGGTCCCGAAAAAAATATGCATTTCCGCTTCAAAGCCGAGCATGAAAGTGGCAATGTCGTTTTGACCGTTAGTGACGGTGCGATCGGCTATGAAGGTCAGATCATTGCCGAACCGATCAACTTTGAACTGCGCAAACGCCAAATCTTTGCAGTCGTAGGATCAAATGGGATCGGTAAATCGACCTTGTTAAAAAGTATTCTGGGTAAACAGCCTTTCATCAAAGGAAAAGCTACGTTTGGTACCAACGTCCATCCCGGTTACTATGACCAAGAGCAACATAATCTTCACCCCCAAAAAACGGTCTTAAATGAGCTTTGGGATGATCATCCAACGACACCTGAAAAAGATATTCGTTCGATCTTAGGGAGTTTTCTTTTCAGTGGCGACGATGTCAAGAAGATGGTCCACAGTCTATCTGGGGGCGAAAAAGCACGGTTATTACTGACAAAACTTGCGATGAAACACGATAATTTCCTAATTCTAGACGAGCCGACTAACCATTTAGACATCGACAGTAAGGAAGTCTTAGAGCAAGCTATCAAAGAATTTGACGGCACGATCCTCTTAGTCTCACACGACCGTTATTTCATCAACAAAGTCGCCACTAGCGTCTTAGAGATCGCTCCAACTGGTAGCACACTTTATTTAGGTGATTATGACTATTATGTAGCTAAAAAAGAAGAACAAGCTGAGTTAGCTGAAGCCAAGGCCAAAGCAACACAGCCTGAAGTCGTAACTAAAAAAGAGATCTCCGCGGGAAAACAAAGCTATGCTCAAAGTAAAGAGCATCAAAAAATGGAACGCAAACTTACACGTAAGGTCGCAGAATTAGAAGCTAAAGTTGAAGAACTCGATGAAAATAAAACTGAACTAGAACAAGCGATGGCATTACCAGAAAACTTCAACGATCTCGATAAGATGGCAAAATTACAAGCACAGCTCGAAACGATCACAGCTCAATTAGCCCAAGCCGAAACAGACTGGGAAAACAGCAGCATGGAACTGGAAAATTTCAACAGTGAAAACTAGAGCACAGTGCCGATAACTCCTAAAAAATAACGCGGGGCCCACTACGATGCAAAATCATAGGGGGCCCCGCTTTATTTATCCTATCTAAGCTTCTTCTAACCAATCAAATTCTAAACTTGGATCAGCATTTAGATCTAAGTTAGCAAATATCTTATCATTGTAAGCCGCATAACCAGCTGCTCCGATCATCGCGGCATTATCACCACAGAGTTTCAAAGGTGCTTTTAATAATTCAACGTCTTCAAAGCGTTTCAACTCTTCATCTAAACGATCACGTAGGCCTTGATTAGCTGCTACACCACCAGCCAAGATCAATTGTTTGACCGGATAATTTTCCAGTGCGCGAACTGTTTTTTGTGCTAAAACATCGACGACACTTTGTTGGAAACTAGCAGCTAAGTCAGCTTTATCTAAGGTTTCCCCTACTTGATCAGCATGATGGACCGTATTGATAAAGGCACTCTTTAAGCCACTAAAACTAAAGTCATAGTTATCTTCTTTTTCCATTGCTCGTGGGAAAGCAAAAGTGTCTTTCCCCTTATGCGCTAATTCATCGATCTCTTTTCCGGCTGGATACGCCAAACCTAAAACACGTCCGACCTTATCATATGCTTCACCTGCTGCATCATCCCGTGTCTCGCCGATGATCTTAAAGTCATTTGGTCCGGCCAGGTAGACTAATTCCGTATGTCCACCTGAGACAAGTAATGCTAAGGCTGGAAATTGGATCTCACCGGCAAAATTGGCAGCATAGATATGTCCTGCCATATGATTGACCGGGATCAAGGGAAGATCGTGCGCAAAAGCGATCATCTTAGCGGCTGTGACCCCGACTAATAATGAACCCACTAAGCCTGGACCATAAGTCACCGCTACAGCATCCAAGTCAGCATAGGTCACTGCAGCTTGTTCTAAGGCTTCCGCAATGCATAAAGTTATCTGTTCGATGTGGTGGCGACTAGCAACTTCGGGAACGACACCCCCGAAACGCTTGTGGCTCTTGATCTGGGTTGCAACGATATTTGAGAGGATCTTATTTCCATTTTCGATCACCGCAACGCTTGTCTCATCACAGCTTGATTCAAAAGCCAAGATCAAATTCCGATTTTTTTCCATCCTTTTTCAACTCTCTTTTTTAAATTTCTGTTTACCAAGTTATAGCTATATTCTAGCCCATCTTCATCTTTGTAATAAGCATTTTTGACAGCTACTTCTTTAAAGCCAGCTCGCCGATATAGTGCTTGGGCTTCTAAATTGCTCCGTCTGACATCTAAGCTCAAACGACGACACCCGTATTTTTTAGCTTCGATCTGCAAAGTCTCTAACATCATCAGCCCTAACCCTTGATGTTGATATTCGGGTGAAACTGCAATATTAGTCACATGCGCTTCATTAGGTCCATAAGCAAGATCACACCCGGCAAAAGCTACCATGCGATCTTCGTAACGCACAACGATGTAAAGCGAAGTCAATTTATTTTGAATATGTTTTTCAAAATCTCCATAGCTCCAAGGCTGATGCCCAGCATATACCGAACTTTCGATCTCAAGCATTTCAGCAATATCAGGTACGATCGCACGACACATCAAATAATTTTTGTCCTCAACAACTACATTATGACAACCAAAATCTAAATTAGGGGTCGCTTGTACTGGTTTTAGCAACACCAAAAGTTTATCTTTATACTTTTTCAACATAAGAATCCGCTTGATCCTTTCCAGGGTGTTTTTCCATCCATTGTACTTCTGCTTGTGTCAAACGTAAATAATGTGGTACAAATGTCAAAGTATCCGCTACAGGACGCTCTTTACCCAAAAGTCCTAACAAATAAGCACTCGGATAATCATCTTTAGGCGCACTAAAGCGATAATTACCAGCTGTAAGCAGTTCTTCAAAGCGTTCACGATAAACCTTAGCATCCGCTCCGATCAAGCAAGCTTTTTTATCCTTTAAAAATTCGCATAACTCAACGACTGAGAGATGCTGATCTGGTAAAACTTCCACTAATTTACCTGCCTTATTTTGATAAACACCAGCAAAAATATTTTCGCGACGCGCATCAAAGATCGGTACTAAAAGTTCATTCGTATCATTTTGACAATTAGTCGCCAAAAGCTCTAAGCTTGAGACCCCGACTAACTCTTTATTCAAAGTAAATGCTAATGTCTTAGCTGCCGTCACTCCGATCCGAAGTCCCGTGTATGAACCCGGTCCGGCAGAAACAACGATCCGATCGAGATCTTGTGGTGTTGTATCTGACTTTTTGAGCATTTCAGAAATGATCGGCATCAAAGTCGTACTGTGCTTTCGCGCCATATTGAGCGTTGTTTCTGCTAATAACGTGTCATCTTCTAAAACCGCCACGCTCAGAGGACGATTTGAAGTATCCAAGGCTAATATCTTCATCTTGCAGCTAACTTCCTTTTATCTAATCTTATTACTTAAAATCACAATGAATATCTTAACATAAATCATTACAGAAAAAAGCTTTTATTTCAATTAGACAGCCTATCGACATTCATTGGTTTAATCGTTATAATAAAAAAACGGTATTTTGCTAATTTTGTGTACCACTAGCGCTACTGGTACACCTAGAAAGGAAGATGCAAAATGAAAAAAATTCTTATTTTGCACACTGGTGGTACGATCGCAATGTCAGAAGACGAAAACGGTGCGGTCGCTCCCGGAAAAGAAAATCCCCTCAATCAATTTAAGAATCCTTTTGGGATTGAGTATGAACTCGTGATCGAAAACATCTTCAACATCCCCTCACCCCATATGGATCCCGCTAATATGCTCGTCTTGCAACAACGGATCATCAAAGCTTATGAGAATGAAAATATCGATGGGGTCGTGATCACCCATGGGACTGATACGCTTGAAGAAACAGCTTATTTTCTCGATCTAACTATCCCATTTAAACTTCCGATCGTCTTGACCGGAGCGATGCGTTCAGCTAATGAGATCGGTTCTGATGGCTTGTACAACTTCAAAACCGCGATCTTGACTGCTGCTAGTCCTGAAGCTAAAGGCATGGGCGTCTTAGTGGTCATGAATGATGAGATCCACACGGCTCGCTATGTGACTAAGACCCATACCACTAATGTTGCGACCTTTAGAACTCCGACTTTTGGTCCGATCGGGCTGATCTTGCGCGATGAAGTGCGTTTTTTTGAAAAATTGCTCCGCCACCGCAGTGTTTTGATCGATCACGTGGTCGACCATGTTTATCTTTTCAAAGCATATGCTGGGATGGACCCAGAATTACTTGAAATAGCGCTCAATAACCAAACTAACGGTGTTGTGATCGAAGCTTTGGGTGCGGGTAATCTTCCGCCTAGAGTTTTGCCTGTGCTCGAAAAATTACTGGCCAAAAAGATCCCTGTAGTCCTTGTATCCCGGAGTTTCAACGGGATCGCCCAAGATGTTTATGCTTATCCTGGTGGAGGTGTCCAACTAAAACAAATGGGCGTTACCTTCTGCCACGGTTTAAATGGACAAAAGGCTCGGATCAAACTCTTAGTCGGGCTAAGCGCTGGTCTAAGTGGCGCTGAACTAGCCGATTTTGTTTCGGATGCTGTTTCTTAATATAAAAAATGAGAGTGTAAAACAATACGCAACACCGTATGTTTTTACACTCTCATTTTTTATTATTTCCAAGTCACTTGTGCACTACAACTCAAAGTTCCATCAGCCATATAGATCTCGTGTAACGTGGTCAACTCGTCTTTTGAGCGAAGCAATTCCACTTTACTGGTGCAGGTTTGCCCATAATTCAATTCATGTTCATATTTAATGTTCAAAGCTACCGGCTCGTGTTCCATTAAAAAATCTTTATCTAAAACATCTAGCATCCATTCGATATAATGAACATTATTGACATGATGATTACTATCGATATCAAAATAGCGCACCCGATAATCTTTAGCTAACATAACTTCTTCTAACCGCTTAGGACTTGCTGACCGTTCGATCGATCTGATCGGTTCAGGTCCAAAAGGTGCGATCACATCAGAGGTTATCCGCGTGATCTTTCGCGTTTCGAGATCAAGCAATACAAAAGCCGTATGCATCTTAGCCAACAATTCGCCTTGTTCATCCCGAAGATAAAAATCCCGATAACAAAAATAGCGATTATAGGCCGTTGCTTTCGTTTCGATCACAACTTTTTCATCACGTCTAGGTAAGCGAGTGATCGAAAGCAAGTGTTGTGTGATCACCCAACCATAACCTTGCGCATTCAACTTTTCTTCCGGCATCCCGACATCTTTTCCTTGCGCATAGGAAGCTAACATCATCAGATCGACCAATTTTCCTAGACTCAGTTTACCTGTAGGGTCCGTTTCATAGTACACGATCTGATGGGGCATGCGATATAAATTTTCTGCCATTGTCTTATTTATCCTTATAATTGATGATATTCGTTATAAACATCCTGTTTTTTCAAACCATTTAATTTTGCGACCTCTTTGATCGCTGCATTAGGCTTCAACTGTTTTTGTGCTATCAAAGCCGTTACTTGCTCAGCTAATGGCAACTCCAGTAAAGGATCGGCTTTTTTAGCTCGTGGGGCACTATTGCCTTGGACCACGAGCACAAATTCACCCCGGATCTCTTCATTGGTAGCCCATTCCACCGCATCGGCCAACGTTCCGCGTAAGAACTCTTCATAACGCTTAGTCAACTCGCGACACAAAGCGATCTCACGCTCAGGGCCAAAAACAGCTTGCATTGCCTGCAAGGTCTTTTTCAAGCGATGTGGTGCTTCATAAAAGATCAGTGCGCAAGTTTGTTGTTCTAATTGCTCTAAAACTTCACGCTGCTCATTTTTCTTCCGGGGTAAAAAGCCATAAAACATAAAGGGTTGAGGCGCTATCCCCGAAGCGATGAGAGCACTCAAAGCTGCATTAGCTCCTGGCAGTGGGACGACCGCAATGTCAGCTTGGATACAAGCTTTGACTAATTCATGGCCTGGATCACTGATCGAAGGCATCCCTGCATCACTTACTTGAGCTAGATCTTGTCCCGCCTGAAGTTTCTCGATCAAATACGGGATCCGTTCCTGCGTATTATGCTCATGAAAGCTGATCTGCGGGGTTTTGATCTCAAAATGGTTCAACAAGCGCATCGTATTACGCGTATCTTCCGCACAGATCAGATCAACCTGTTCTAAGATCTCAAGTGCCCGAAAAGTCATGTCTTGTAGGTTCCCGATCGGTGTCGGTACCAAATATAACGTTCCTTGCTCATTTTTTTCTCTAAAACTACTCTTTTGCTTAATTGACATTAATGTCGCTCCCCATAGATAACATCTTGACAAAAGACACACGGCTCATCATTTATCCGCCGTGAGCCATACATGTTGTCTACATTACAAACATGGAAGCCTTCTTCATAAAGCTTTTCCAAATTCTTACGTGACTTAGAGAGGCCCGCTTCTTCATTGCTTGTCTCTTGTGTTTTCTTTTGTTCTAATTCGTGAAGTCTTTCACGTAGATGTTGATTTTCGATCTCTAACTCTGCATTTTTCTCGATGATCCGTGTCATCTCTTCTTTCACGCTCGCCAGCATCGCTTGTACATCACGTGACATTTCTTCCATATTTTCAAAATTGTCATATAATTCGCGTTTATCCACAAAATCACCTTCAACCTGTTATCATGCTTGATACCAACTGCATAAATTCAAAGTCAGTGCCTCTAAGATACTCTGAAATGAGACATTGACCGCTCGTTGCCGTTTAGTCGAAAGGACAGCTTCAACGGCGCGGATAGCTCCATTTTCCGGAATTTTTAAATTTCTTTCATTGAGCTCTTTACTATACATTATAAAGGCAACGTCCTCATTTTTACCATATTTTAACAATAAAATATCACGTGTTAATAAGACTATCAACTGTAATAACCGATCTTGGCTAGCTTTATCGGTCGCATACGGCATCAATTTGGTCTGGACCCCTACAAAAGCCCGCCAATCATTTCGTAAAACTTGATTAAACCATTCCCAAACATTGACGAGTAATTTATTAAAATCTTCGTCACCATCAAGCTCTTGGGCTTCTTTTTGGCTATTAGTCAAATGTGCTAATAAATTAGCCTTATCTGCCCCGATCCCTTTAGTCTCTAACGTTGCAACTAATTTCTTCAATGTCAACGAAGACAATTCGACTAACTGGCACCGTGAGATGATCGTTGGCAAGATCTGGTTTACACTATCTGTCAATAAAAAGGCCGTCACATCGCCACTTGGTTCTTCTAAAAATTTCAACAGACTGTTAGCAGCACTGATCGTCATCTTTTCAGCATTTTGAATGATAAAAAGTTTCCGATTGCTCTCGACCCCACTCTTAACGAATTCGGCTTTCAAATATCTGATCTGGTCGACTTTGATTGAATTCCCTTCTGGCTTGATCTCAACCACATCAGGCTGATTATTTTGGGCGATCCGCCGACACTCATTGCACTTTAAGCATGGATGACCGTTTTGCTTTTGCTTGCAAAAAACGGCTTGGGCGACCCAATGAGCTAGCTTATTTTTGCCAGTCCCACGTGGACCAGAAAATAAATAAGCATGGGCCAATTTTTTATTGTCCACCAATTTGGCAAAATGCTTTGTCAAACGTGGTTGGAGCTCGATGATCGACTGTTCCATAAACTTCAACTATATCAAATGTGGCGCCATCAAGACTGGATGACTAGAAAAAATATAGTTTTCCCTTCTTAATTTATTTCTTGTTATCAGTTGCACATTTTTTCTTTCTAACTGACCTCTGCTTAAAAATGAAAGAACTGTTCGACCGGTAAAACGAAAACGGTGGCCCCACCGACTTCGACCTCGACCGGATAAGTCCGCTCAACTTGACCTTCAACATTCACTGGTGGCGTGATATATTCCGCACGTTTAGAAGATGCATGCTTGATCAACGCTAAAACTTCAGCTACCCGTTCGTCTTCGATCCCGATCATGAAAGTCGTATTGCCCGACCGTAGAAAGCCCCCGGTCGTTGCTAACTTAGTCGCTCTAACATCAGCTTCAACAAAAGCATTGCTCAAATTATTGCTATCCTTATCTTGGACGATCGCAATGATCATTTTCATTTTAAAACACCTAGTTTCTAACGGGAATTTTACTACTTAAGACTAGCTCAACATCAGCTATCACATCAGCCAGTTTTTGGCTGGCATCGATCGTCACGATCCGCTCATTTTCAGCGGCGAGTTTTTGATATGCTTGATAGACAGTCTCGTAAAACGATAGTGCTTCTTTATCCAAGCGGTTAACTTCATCTTGCCGATTCTTTTTGATCCGCTCAAGCCCTAGACTCGGTTCGATCGCTAAATAAATGGTCAGATCTGGTTCTAGACCAGCTGTTGCAAACTGGTTCATCTGCTTGACTTCAGCTACTCCGATGCCGCGCCCAGCCCCTTGATAAACCAAAGAACTATCGACAAAGCGATCACACAGGACTACCTTGCCCGCTTCTAAAGCCGGAAGCACTGTTTCAACTAAATGCTGACGCCGTGCAGCCGCATATAATAAAGCTTCAGTCCGCGCATCCATTTCAGTGAATTTTTCATCTAAAATAACATTTCGGATCTGTTCTGAAATACGATTACCGCCCGGTTCACGTGTCCGTAAATAATCGATCTTGGCAGCTTTTAACTTAGCTTCGATCGCGTTTAGGACACTAGTTTTCCCTGATCCATCAGTACCTTCAAAGGTAATAAAAAATCCGCTCACTTGTAAAACCCCATTTTCATTTATTGATTTTATTGTACTGTAACATTTGTCAGCTGTCCACGACCCCATTTTTTCAAAAAGAAAAAGCCTGCCACTTCAGTCGGACTGCTTGACAGGCTAGTTTTTAATAATTGATCACTGACGCTTGAATATGGCCCTTGACCTGACGATATTTAGCTTCACGGTAGAGAAACTCATACTTCGCACGAGCTAGACTCACTTCAGCTAACAATTCATCATCAACATCATAGACTGCAGCTGCAGTTTGGCGGGCTTGATCCCAATCCAACTTAGCTTGATCAATATCTTCTAATAATAATTCATTAAAAGAGCGTCTAAGTTTTTGCTTATTTCTTCTAAACATCAACTTCACCCCAACTAGATCTCTTGGCGGTTTTTCACCGCATTATACAGTGTCATCTCATCAGCATACTCAATATCACTTCCGACCGCTAAGCCGTGTGCTAAACGGGTCGTCATGATATTAGCTGGTTTGATCAACTTCGAAATATACATCGCCGTTGCTTCACCCTCAGGCGTTGCATTAGTCGCTAAAATGACCTCTTTGATCTGGCTATTTTGCTGGAGACGTCGCAGTAAGCTGGTAATATTGATGTCTTCAGGGCCTTTACCTTCGATCGGCGACAAAACACCATGTAAAACATGGTATAAGCCACGATATTCCTGCATTTTCTCCAAAGCCATCACATCTTTGACCTGCTCGACTACGATAACTTGACTTTGATCGCGGGTCTTATCCGCACAGATCACACACGGATCATTTTCCGTGATGTTGCCACAGATACTGCAGTAACTGAGATCTTTTTTGGCGGCGACCAGTGCTTTAGAAAAAGTAACAACATCGCTTTCCTCCATGTCGATCGTAAAAAATGCCAAGCGAGTTGCGGTCTTTTCACCGATCCCTGGCAACTTTAGATAACTATCGATCAACTTAGCGATCGGTTCAGGATATTGCATCGTCTAACCTTCTTTCACGCTTAAAAGCCAGGCATGTTGCGGGAATATTTACCCATTGTCTTTTGTGTTTGGTCATCGATCTTAGCCATCGCATCGTTAACAGCCATGATAACTAGATCTTGTAACATATCAACATCATCTGGATCGACAGCTTCTTCTTTGATCGCAATATCAGTCATCTTGTGATCACCAGTGAACTTAACCACTACCGCATCATCAGAAGCATGACCTTCAAAGATCGTTGCATGTAATTCTTCTTGATCCTTTTGCATTTGCTTTTGCAATTTTTGCATTTGTTTCATCATACCTTGCATGTTCATTCCACGCATCATAATAAATCATCCTTTCAAATTCTAATCATTTTTGACTTCAACTAATTGTTCCCCAAAGAGTTCTTGGGCTTTAGCAACGACTTCAGGCACAACTGGCTGTGACGGTGCTTGGCTCACTTGTTCATCACTTTCAGGTGCTTTTTGCCTGACATCACCATGTTCACCCAAATAGCGACTTCTGATCTCAGGCCAACGATTACCCGGGATAAAGATCAAATGTGGAGCTGCACCGAGCAAACGACTCAGTCCATTGCCTAAAACATCTTGGAGTTCTTGATTTTCAAGGGCACGTTGGCATAAGATGTCGTATTCAAAACCGATCACGACACCATCTGAGCTAGCTGCGACCGGTTTAGCGACTTGCATCATCGCGCGCTGAGTCACATTCAACATATTCATCAGATCGCCCCAAACTTGGCGAACTTGCATCAGATCTTGCTTCGAAGCTTGGTCTAAGACTTCATAGATCTTGCTCAAATTCAGCTTCAACTCACCATTTTGCTTAGTGGCTTTACGGTTTGATCTTGGTGGCGTCGGCGTTTTAGCAGGTACACCCGAGGTTTGGAGCTGTTTGAAACTTTGCTCCAATGCGTTGAGCTGCTTTTGCAACTGTGACATTTTAGCATCAGTTGCTGGATCGGAAGTGACCTGCGTTGTGACCGGTGCCTTTGTGACCTGTAACCGGGACAATTTGACCGTTAGTACTTCTAAATAGATCGCTTCATGGACAGTAAACCGCATATTTTCTTGTTGCTCATTTAAAACATCGATCATTTGGTAGAGCTGTTCGGGATCGACCTCACCAGCAAATTTTTTAAAATCCTCATCAAGCATCCCTAACTCGCTTTCTTCGACGAGCTTTGGTGCTTGTTGATATAATAAAAGGTCACGACAGTAATTGATCAGATCCTCGATCAAACGCTTGGCATCCTTGCCATCTTCCAAGATCTCATGGATCGTAGCTAAAGCACTGCTCGTATCTTTAGCCACGACTTGATGCAGATACTTAGTCAAGTTATCACGTGTAACACTTCCGGTGACAAGTAACGCATTATCCAATGTCACTTGGTTATCCCCAAAAGACAACACCTGATCTAAAATACTCAACGCATCCCGCATCCCACCTTCAGCCGCCTTAGCGATCACTTTGAGTGCTGCTTCATCATAAGTAAAGCCTTTTTGCTGTAAGATATACTCCATCCGCTTTAAGATCGCTCGTGGAGTGATCCGGCGAAAATCAAACCGCTGTGTCCGCGAAATGATCGTCGTCGGGATCTTATGCGGCTCAGTCGTCGCTAGGATAAAGACGACATTAGCGGGTGGTTCTTCTAACGTTTTTAGTAATGCATTAAAAGCTCCGGTCGACAGCATGTGAACTTCATCGATGATATAGACTTTGTAATCCGCTTGTGTTGGAGCGTATTTAGCCTTATCACGAATATCTCGGATCTCTTCGACCCCATTATTTGAGGCCGCATCGATCTCGATCACATCATTTAACCGTCCCGCCGTGATCGCCTTACAAGTCTCACATTGATTGCAAGGTTCACCGTCTTTTTGGTTCCGGCAGTTGATCGCTTTGGCAAAGATCTTAGCCGCCGAAGTTTTCCCAGTTCCCCGCGGGCCGGTGAATAGATAGGCATGTGTCGTCTGTTTTGTCAGCAACGCATTTTTTAGCGTCTTCGTGATAAATTCTTGCCCCACCAGATCACTAAAAACTTGCGGACGCCAGACACGATATAAAGCCTGATAGCTCATCAACCATTGCTTCCTTTCTTTTTCAGTTTAAAAAAAAATCTCGATCAAAGTTAAATGACCGAGAGCCTAATTTCATATTAACTTAGGGCACATGCTGAACCAAACTTAGTGCTGCTTCCTTCCGGACCTGACACGCTTCGTAAGGACAACATTGCCCTAAGGCCTTGCGGCATATTCTATATTACATGAAATTAGGTAAAATTTCCAGTCTTTAAATCAATTATTTTTATTTTTTACGCAAATTCGCAAAAAAGTCACTGAGGATCTGCGCACATTCAGCTTGTAGCAGTCCCTTTTGCACCTTGACTTGATGATTGAAACGTGGATCCGTCAATAAATTCATCAATGTTCCAGCTGTACCAGCTTTTTCATCGGCTGCACCATAATAGACTTTAGCGATCCGCGAGTTGATGATCGCTCCACTACACATTGGACAAGGTTCTAGCGTCACATATAACTCAGCTTCCGGTAAGCGCCAGCTATCCAGCACTTGATTGGCCTGAGCAATCGCGATCATCTCAGCATGCTTTTCGGCTTGTTGTGTCGTTTCGCGCAAATTATGGCCCCGCCCGATGATCTGACCTTGATGTACGATGACACAACCGATCGGGACTTCACCTAGAGCCTGGGCCTTTTTAGCTTCAGCTAGGGCAGCTTGCATAAACTCTTCTCGTTTCATTTTAGCTTTCTTTCACACTTTGTAAAATGAAATAACCCTTATCTTTTAGGATAACTTCACAGTTACCAAAGACTGCTTCCATTTTCTTCTTGGCAGACGGTGCTCCCTGCTTTTTTTGTAAAACAGCAACTAACTTGCCCCCGACAGCTAGATGCTCTTTGGCAGCTTCCAAGATCTCATGTACGACCGCTTTGCCTGCTCTGATCGGCGGATTGGTCACGATCAACTGATAATCTGTCTTCGTTACATTTTCATAGATGCTCGAAGCAAAGATATTGACATTTTCGATATCGTTTTGGGCTGCATTTTTTTGAGCTAATTCTAGCGCTAATTCATTGACATCGACCATATCAACGGTCACAGCCGGAGCTTTTTTTGCCAAAGCTAAGCCGATCGGGCCATAACCACAGCCAACATCCAAGATCGCACCGGAAAGATCGGTCGTTGCTAGAGCATTTAACAAGACGCGCGAGCCATAATCAACTGTATTTTTGGAAAAGACCCCGTTATCTGTTACAAAAGTAAACTCGTGTCCTAATAGTTCAAAATTCCAATATTTTTCATCATGTTCGACATTTGGATTCTTTGAATAATAGTAGTTTTCCATTCAGTCACCAAATTTCCTTTTCAAGTTATCTTCACTTTCCTAATTATATCATATCTAGCTTTAGGCTTTGCTTACAAGACAATAACAAAAAACTAAGGACAGGGCTTACCCTATCCTTAGCTTACTCAAGCAAGGTCTTTACCATTAGTTGCGATCACTTTTTGATACCAATAAAAAGAATCTTTCGGAGTCCGCTTCAAACTCCCCTTACCCTCATCATCTTGATCAACATAGATAAAGCCATAGCGTTTTGACATCTCAGACGTAGAAAACGAGATCAGATCGATCGGTCCCCACATCAAGTAACCGAGTAATTTCACTCCATCAGCGATCGCTTCTTGCATCTGTTCGATATGTGCCCGCAAGTAATCGATCCGGTAATCATCATGTATCTTACCATCACTATCTGGTGCTTCGAGCATCCCGATCCCATTTTCAACGATAAATAACGGCACTTGGTAACGATCCCACAGCTCGTTTAAAGATATCCGCAGTCCCACTGGATCGATCTGCCAGCCCCAAGGTGTTTCTTCAAGATATTTATTCTTGAGACCATGTGAAAAGTTACCTAGATCCTCATTTTCTCCTGCAGCTGTCACAGTCGACATGTAATAGCTAAAGCTCAAATAATCAACTTTACCTTCTCTTAGAACTGCTTGATCACCAGGTTCCATTTTGATCTTGATCTTATGTTCAGCAAAGAAACGGTTCATGTAGTTAGGATACTCTCCTCTGACTTGGACATCGGTACAAAATAGGTTTCGGTCATTTGCTTGCTGAGTAGCTAAAACATCAGCTGGATCAGTCGTTGCTGGATAAGTCTGCATACGTGCCAGCATACATCCCATCTTGTCTTCTGGCTCCATCTCATGCAATTGTGTGGTCGCTAAGGCACTGGCGATAAATTGATGGTGTAAAGCTTGATAGCGTTGTTGTAATTTTTCTTGCTCGGTCAAGCCGTCTTCGAGCGCCCCAGTTTCATGAAAGCCCCAAGCCCCAGTATTGATCTCATTGAAAGTGATCCAATACTTGACCTTATCTTTATAGCGTTCAAAAACAGTTTGCGTAAAGCGCGTAAAATCACTGACGACTTCTCGACTAGCCCAGCCATTGTATTTTAAGGTCAGCCCTAAAGGCATCTCATAGTGCGATAATGTCACGACTGGCTCAATGTTATATTTTTTCATTTCAGCGATCAAATTATCATAAAATTTCAGCCCTGCCTTATTCGGTCGCTTTTCATCGCCATTAGGAAAGATCCGGGCCCAAGCAATCGAGATCCGTAGCGCCTTAAAGCCCATTTGCGCAAATAATTTGATATCGGCTGGATATTGATGATAAAAGTCGATCCCCCGCCGTTTAGGATAATCACCTACTGTTTGCTCCGCTAATGCTTCTCTAAGGGAATCTTTAGTCACATTCCCCATTGAGATCTGTTGCCTATCAGCAGCCTTTTTTACGATTTCGGCAGTCGTCAGACCTTTGCCATCAGTAGCGAAAGCCCCTTCGATCTGATTTGCTGCTGTAGCACCACCCCATAGAAAATCTTTGGGAAATGCATGTGGATAATCTGTTTGATACATCTTGCTTACCTTCTTTATCATTAACTCACTTTGAGCGTAGCACTTTTAGCTAATCGATACAAACGTTTACACTTATTCTTTTAGGCACCAAAAAAAGCTGTAGTTTTACCTACAGCCTTTAGCCTTACTTATTTATCCGTTGGCGATTTTCCAAGGCTAATTCGGACAAGTAACGGTAGAGTGGTAAAATATCGATTCGCTTAGGAAATTCAAATTTCATCGTTGTCAGATTTTCCTTATGTGGCTTTTGATAAACATTTTCCAAAACAGTCACTTTGATCTCACTATCATCGATCCCAAACCCAGCTGTCTCGATCGTTACATCAACGACCCCATCTAAATAGATCGTGTGGTAAGCGGTCTTTTTACCCGTCGCCCCCTGCTTATCAACAAAAATCATCCGATAATTTGTAAAGATCAAGGCATCGCGAACCAGTTTATAGCCACTGCTGATCGTTTCGTCTGTCAGTAAGAAGTCGCCATATTCTTGGGTCAATTCACGCACACTGACTTCAGAGTAGTTTCCCAAGGCACCTTGGACTAAATTTTTAAACATTTGACTCACCCTTTCACAAAATCATTTACATCTTGATTTTAAAGGAACCTGGATAAATCAGCTACTAAAAAGCCTTCTGAAGTGTTTGTACATTCAGAAGGCTAAAGTATAAGGATACATCATGCGCTTGATCGGAATTGAACCGATGACCTACCGCTTAGGAGGCGGTTGCTCTATCCTGCTGAGCTACAAGCGCAAAAAATAGAATAGTCGTTAAAAACGACTACTCTATTATAGGAAGAATCACTTATAAAGTCAATGATCCTAGTAACCGACCTCGATCTCTTTTAGTAATTTCATGAAATTATGCCGTCTGATCCACTTAGCTAAAGGTACAACGATCTTAGTTTGTAATTTAGAAGTCTGCTTTTTGGCCAAACTCTCTTCATAATAATCGACTTTGACCTGATTTTTAGCTAAAGGTGTCAATTCATAAGCTTCTTTTTTCACATAATGATCTGTTTCGATCTGTAAATGATAACTGCGATCCGGGATCAACTTGATGACCTTGAGTTGAGCTTTGGTCTGATGATCTAACTTAGTTGCATAGCTTAGATCAGATAACTCAGCCACAGTCAAGTCACGTCCTGTTTCTTGCTTGATATCATACAGGAGCGTATCCAACAAACGCTGAAATAAATATTCGGCTGAAACATTCAAATTCATTGAAATTTCCATCTGCTCTTCCTCTTTCTGCTAGCTTTACTCTCAGTATATCACTTTATCTGCTTTGCACCAGTTATCTAACTTTTCTTACGTTTTCCTTTATTTTTTTGGTCACGTTTGCGGTTCTTTTTCTGCTTTTTCTTAGCGGAGTCAGCTTGTGCCACTGGCTTATTCGCCTTTTTACGAACTGGACGACTAGGCGCTTGTTTCTTCAACTCAGCTAACTCAGTTTGATCAGTAACTAGTTGCCGTTGATAGAGGTAAACTGGAGCTAGTTCATAGCCTTTTTCTTTGACCAATTGTTTAAACATCCGTAGATCGCGTTCATTACCGATATTAATGACGGTCCCATCAGCCCCCATACGACCTGTCCGCCCAACACGGTGAATATACGTATTGACATTTTTAGGCAGATCATAGTTCACGACAGCCGGTAATCCTGGAATATCTAATCCTCTAGCCGCTACATCGGTGGTCAATAACAAAGCCACTTCTCGTTTGCGCAATTGGCGTAAAGCTTGTTCACGTTCAACTTGACGCTGTTCACTATTCAAACGCGCAACGTTAACATGTGCATGTTTTAACTTTTCGTATGCATCATTTAATTCTGCTGTTTGTTTGAAAAAGACTAGGGCGCAAAACTCATCTAACTGCGCTAATCTGCGCAAAGCATCCACGCGCTTTCTTTGTGGAACTTCTAACACATAGTGGTCCACTTGACCTTGGGTATGATCGACTTGGCACACATCGATCACAGTTGGTTCGATCCCAAACCAGCGATGTAATTCTGCCAAGATCGGAGCTTTAGTAGCTGAAAAGAACGAAACAGCCACCTCACCGGGCGCATGCGCAATGATCTCACGACAATCAGCTAACGTTTCAGCTTCACCCAACAACTCATCGGCCTCATCGATCACGATCGCTTCTAGTTTATGCAATTTTAATTTTTTATCATTGATCAAGTTCAATAACCGCCCTGGAGTACCGATCACAACTTCAGGTCGCTTTTTTAATTTTTCGATCTGGCGTTTGACGTTTGCGCCCCCGATCAAAGATAAGACATTAAGCTCAAGTAACTTAGCCCATGGTCGGATCACATTAGTCAACTGTGCTGCCAATTCTTGCGATGGCGCTAAGATCAATAATTGTGTCCCATCCTTAGGCAAAAGTTGTTCTAACAATGGTAATGCGTAGGCTAAAGTCTTACCCGAACCGGTTGGCGCTAAACCTAAGACACTCTCACCGCGCGCTAGTAATGGTGCGACTCCCGCTTGGATCGGTGTTAGGTCTTTAAAGCCTTGTTCTTTAAAATAATTCTCAAATTTTGGATTCATACTTACCTTTCTCAGTAGTTAACCTCATGCTCATCAGCCGGAAAAGCAAGTCCTGCACTTTGACGTAATTTATACAAGACATGATTTACTTCAACGGCTACGGCTAACCACTCCTGCTGTAACTGCTTATTTTGCAGTGAATCCGTATCCCGTAAAACCTCTCCAAAAGCCTTTGCTTCAGCTAACATTGGATTTTTAGCCGGATCCACTGATAACATTGTACCATTTCCTGTGGCATCGACCAATTCCACTTTTTGTAATTCAGCCGCATTATCCATCACGATCGTCTCTTTTAGACCGTAAATTTCACCCGGTAGATATGAATTAGCTGTCTTACCAACATTTAAGACCACATCATAGCCCGGATAGTTCAAAATAGCCGTCCCAGAGCCATCGATCCCGTTACGTAATTTTACTGGATAATAGTGGGCATCTTCTGGGATCCCAAACCAACTGATCGCATCATAGACAAGGTATACACCTAGATCTTGCAAAGCTCCACCGGAAAACTTAGGTGAAAAGACATTTGGTTCTTCGCCCTCTAAAAATTGATCATAACGTGAGGAGTATTTTTTATAGGTCAGATCAGCCCCCTGGATCACAGGTAACTCTTTGACTGCTTGCTTGACACTTTGAAAATTTGGCTCGTGAAAATGTCTAGCTGCCTCAAAGCAATAAAGTTCTGGATGATGATGTAAGTATTTCTGCAAGACTTTGAGTTCTGCTGGGTTAGAGAACATCGGCTTTTCAACGATCACATGTTTCTTGGCTTTTAAGGCTTGAAGGGTCTGTTCAAAATGCAAATTATTGGGAGATGCAATGTAGACCACCTCAAAAGTGCCTTGTTCAAAAAATTCACTTAAATTATCAAAATATTCTGTTACATTTTTGAAATCTGCACCAAATTTTTGTGCTGTGGCTAATTTCCTTGAATATACGCTGGTCAAAGTAAACTCACCTGTCATTTCTGCAGCCTCAACAAATTGTTTGGTGATCCAATTAGTACCAATAATCCCGAGTTTCACGATAAGTAACCCCTTTCAATTCTTCATTCGCATTTATTATAACAGACTTCGAAACATTAGCGTACTAAGAGCTGATTTATCCCAATTTTTTAAGTTAAAATATTCCAAAAGTATGACAAAATTTCTATTATGTTTCATTTTCAAATATTGCTGGTGTTTTACTATTTTTACGGTATAAATCGTGGTATATTATACTCAATAAGAAAATTGGAGGGGTTGAAGCAATGAAACGCAAGGGCTTGATCAGTTTAGGCCATACTTTATTCAGTAACGTGATCAATTTTAACAAGAAAAGCAAGCAACCACAGGTGTCCCTACCGCTGATCTATGCCGGTAGTTGGCAATTTACCGATGAATTAAGTAATCGAACTCATTGTCTTGAGATCACAACTGACTTGCGTATTTTGATCGACCACCGCGAACTTGCGGGCCAGGTCCAGACCCTTACCGCTAAAGAACTGATTTTTTTGGATGGTTACGGCTACCATTTGCGGATCGATGCCGTTGACAGTAAACCCATCAGCGTCTATGACGAAGCTGATAACCGTGTCTATGAGTTAGTTGATGAGCTTGATCATGACACACCTTGTTTATAGCATTTATAGTTGGACTTTCTCGACGTAGGAAGTCTTTTTATTTTAAGCAAACAAAAGGCGGTGAGGCTAACTATGCCTCACCGCTTTTTAGATCCAACCATCTGATGACCTTGTTGCAACTGTTGTAAAGTTCCAGCAAAAGCCAGCTTTCCGTCTTTTAAGATCAAAAAACGTTGCGCGATCTCCTGTAATTCCTCTAAATAATGGCTTGTGATCAAAAAGGTCTTACCTAATACTTGCAGGTTTTTGATCTGTTGCCAAAATTTTTGCCGACTTACCACATCCATCCCAACTGTTGGCTCATCTAAAAAGATCAACTCAGGATCACCGGCTAAGCATAAGGCAAAATTTAACCGCCTTCTTTGACCACCAGAAAGTTTGGCCAAAAAGGTATGTTGTTTATCTGCTAGATCAGCGATCTGTAACAATTCGGTATAATTTTTGCTATTAGGGTAATAACTTTGCCAAAGTTCGATGATCTCTTTGACCGTTACTCTTTCTAATGAAAAGTCATTTTGTAACATGACACCGATCTTCTCGATTTTTAATTGCTTACTCCCTAAGATCTCGACTTTCCCGTCATCCTTTGGGGTCATCTGTAGTAAAATATTTAACAAGGTAGATTTGCCAGCACCATTTTTTCCTAAAAGAGCTACGATCTCTCCACGCTCAACTGAAAAACTCAATTGCTTTAGGACTGGTTCTCTGGTATAAGTTTTAGTTAGCCCAGCCACTTCGATAACTTTTTTCATTGCTCTCACTTCCATACTCAAGATAGTTTCATTTTAAATGAAAACTACTCTTGTCCCTAGAACCACCTGTCATGACATTTCATGACAATTGTCACAAAAAAACAGTCGCCCCTTAGACGACTGTTAGTTTAACTATTGATTCGATTGCTTGGTTTAGCATAATTTTGGCCTAAATAATAGGTCAGGATCACTAAAACAAAGAGGCCTACAAAGACCAAATAACTGGACTCGATCCCAAATGTACCACCATTTAACATCGCGTACCCTGAGACCGGATGCGACTCTAGGACCACACTTGTACCATTGATCCCCGAAACTGGGGTACCAAATAACGGTCCTTCGGCAAAGTTCCAAGCACTGTGAAACGCACCGGCCAACCAAAGATCGCCGGTATAGGTCCGAAACAAGCTCATCAAGATTCCAAAGAGTGTCAAGCCAACGAGCGCATTGATCCCGATCCCACTATTACCTAAGTGAGCAACGGCAAATGCCAACGCCGAGATGAGGATCGCCCAACGTTGTGAAACTTCTTTTTCCAATCTTCCTTGTAAATAGCCACGAAAGATCACTTCTTCGGTCATCCCTTGCATCCCAAAGCCTAGCAAAAAGGCTAATAATACTGCCCAATTGGAATTTTGCCAGATGACACTCACACTAAATGCCTTACCTAAGACCGTGATCCCCCAGATCAAAGCAAAAAATGCTATTCCGAGGACATAGCCCGTAGCATAGCGTAAAAACGAGCCTTTTTTATCAAATGGCATGATCTGATGTAACTGTTTTGGATCACCTTTATACTCTTGTTTCAAGATGAAAACAACGATTATCTCACCGATCAAGCCCAAGCCTAGTGCTAGTGGTGAAAAAATATCTCCTAGATCACCCGAAAAAGCAGCCATCAATAAGCCCGTAAAAAGCATGATCAGCCCCATTGGAATCGATGATAGGATCATCAATAGAAGTGTCCATAAAAAAATCCTACCGATCCGTTTTAATTTATCCATCTACTCACATCCTTTTTTACATAAAAATTAAAACATAAAAAATAAGTAAAAGCTAGTAAAATGGGCATAAAATAATACTGTCAGCACCGTATGAATAATAAAAAGCCGTACCATGATGTTTTACATCATGGTACGGCCCTTGTATCACAAGTCTGAACATCTATCCATCAGTTGTTCACTTTTGTCGCATGACCAGTAGCATAGTCGATCTTTAAGCCCTTTTGAACATTAGGGATAAAAACATTATATTCCAACGAACCATCACTTGATTTGGCTTCCAAGTGAGCTCCTGCTGGGACTAAATTATTACCACTATAGATATTTGTCACACGATAACGGACAGTCTTATTACGATCCAAGGCTTTTCGAACAAGACTTTCGTAATAATTTTGGCCTGTTGAATACTTTGCATTAGCTTCATTAGCCCAAGCAGTTTGAGTCGCAATATTTTTAGGATTGCTCTCACTCGCATCAAAACCACGAATATTTCCAACTAAAGCATAGCCTAGTAAGTGACCGCGATCATAAGCATGGTTGTAGGCGCCACTTAAGTTAGTGAGTTGCTTAAAGCCCTGTGGTTTCCATTTAGTCGAACCATTATTAGTTTGGTGGCGATTCTTGTATTGACGCGTTGTCCTATTCAAAAGGGCGTTTGCCACCGTCGGACGTTTCAAGCTATCGACTTCATTTGTTGCATAAGGTGCACTAGAAACCTTAGCTTTTAGATCTGCCTTGTTGTTATTAACGATAAAAGCCCCACTGTTGTTCCATTTGAGATTTTGCTCACCGCCCAATTGTTTAACAACATCAGGTGTCAAAACTGTTTGGGCTAATTGTTGTGATGGGGTGCTCTTTTTTAGTTCACCCGAGCCACTCGAGCTATTTTTTTGATGTGTACGCCAGCCACCATAGTGAGTAGTTGCTTTGGCCGTTACCGGTGCCCCGATCGCACCACTGAGCATCAAAGCTGCCGCAAATCCGGTCAGTATTTTTTTGAACTTCATAATGTCCTCCGTAAAAAAAGACCAACAGAATCATCCATTGGTCTCTGTTTGTTCGATTATTATAAAATGTTGATATTATGTGCGCGACAAGTTTCGATCATTTCCTTTGGCCAAATACTTGCTTGAACTTCACCAACATGCGCTTTACCTAGTAACAACATACATAAACGAGATTGTCCGATCCCGCCACCGATCGTATATGGCAATTCCTTATTCAAAACCATTTGATGGTATGGTAATTGCTTACGATCAAGGGCATCTGCTGCCTCTAATTGGGCTAGCATCGAGTCTTCGTCAACGCGGATCCCCATGCTTGAAAGCTCTAACCGACAGTTGAGTGGCTCATACCAGAATAAGATATCACCATTCAAGCTCCAATCATCATAGTCAGGAGCACGGCCATCATGTTTTTGACCACTCTTTAACGTGCCACCGATCTGCATTAAAAAGACTGCGCCGTGTTCTTGGCAGATCTTGTCTTCACGTTCTTCAGACGTGAGCTCTGGGTACATATCTTCTAATTCTTGAGTTGTGATAAAGAAGATGTCGTCAGGTAATTTATTGACTGCTTCAGGGTATTTATACCAGACTTCATTTTCCATGTGCTTGATCACTTTGAAGATCCGTCTGACCGTATCTTCAAGGGTCTTAACATTGCGTTCATCTTTAGCAATGATCTTTTCCCAGTCCCATTGATCGACATAACTTGAGTGATAGTTATCCAACTCTTCATCTTTTCTGATCGCGTTCATGTTAGTATATAGCCCTTCATGTAGCTTGAAGCCGTATTGCTTTAGGGCCATCCGTTTCCATTTAGCTAAAGAATGGACGACTTCGATGGTATCATTTGGGATACTCTCCATCGTAAAAGATACAGGTGTTTCATAACCATTCAAATTATCATTCAACCCCGAACTCTTTTCTACATACATTGGTGCTGAAACACGTGATAAGCCAAGCTCTTTGCCAAATTCATCTTGGAAGGTCTCACGAATATATCGAATCGCTTCTTGTGTCTTTTTGACATCAAGCTTGGGATCATAATCTTTTGGAATAATAAGATCCATAAATGTCATCCTTTCTCAATTAGTTAGTTTAATTTTACCTTAAAATGATTAGATTGCAATCTTTATTTTTTGAATTTCGTACCTTATTTTTTAATTTAACTACTTTTGGCCTTCCAAACGTTTTTGATGGTGGCGTTTTCACCAAAATGTTATACTTACCGTAGTTTATAAATGAAAGGATGATCGTGATGGATTTTACCACACTCGTTCAGAAAAGACATTCGACACGTGATTTTACCGACCAATTTATCCCTAGATCACAGCTTGAGCAGATCATTCAAGATGCTCTAACAACACCATCTTGGGTCAATTCCCAACCTTGGCGCGTCTATGTTGCTACGGGAAAAACTCTAGCTTTGATCAAAGAAAAGCACCGTGAAGCAGTTAAACAAGGCGACCTTGGACAACCAGAATATCCGGTCTTGAGTCGTGATAAGTGGGATCAACGTTCACAGGCAAATATGGCTGCTTGGACGACTGAATTCAAGCAACGCTTCAAGCCTGGTGAAGTCGATTTTCGTAAAAGTCAAGCTGAGCTCTTCAATGCTCAAGCACTCATCTATATCACGCTTCCAAAAGATTTATCCCCTTGGTCAGTCCATGATATCGGGGCTTTTACCCCAAAATTAGTCCTAAGTGCTACCGCTCAAGGACTTGCATCGATCACGGCTTACGAATTAGTCAAATTCCCTACTCTTGTCAAAGAGATCATGGAGATCCCTGACAGTGAGACTTTAGCCGTTGGGGTGGCTTTAGGCTACGCTTCAACTGACCCCTTAAATAGCTTTAGTCCTAATAAACTGACCTTAGAACAAGTCGCTACCTTTAAAGATTAAAAGTGACCAGGCCACCTCATTACGAGAGACGGCCTGATCACTTTTTATGTTCGTATTATCTCGCTTTCCATTCCATCTGATACTCTACTTGACTGGTCGCCTCATCCAGCTGTTCGTTCACCACGGCAAAATCTGCGCGCCGATAGAATTTTAACGCACGTTCATTTTTAGCATAGACGGCTAAACTCAACTGCTCTCTTTCTTGTTTGGCTTTAGCTAACAACTTGCTTCCGATCCCCTTGCCTTGTGCCTTGCTAGCCACAAAGATCCCAGCAATGTGATCAGCTTGTAGTCCGATAAAGCCTAGAAGCTCATTTCCCGCTTCATAGACCCAGATCTCAGCTTGAGGCAGCATTTCTTTAACTAATGCATAGTTGTCCTGCTAATATTTAGCCGGAATAAAATCATGGGCTGAAATATTTGTCGCCAACCAAAGCTCCATGACTTGTTCTAAATCATCGGTTTTAAATTTTCTGATCATAAACTAACCATTCCCTTCCATACCATGATACAATAATTGTACACAACAAAAAAGCGAGGACTTAACAATGGAACAGATCCTTGAGTATATACAACGTATCGATGATCCAGATAACCGTTTGATCTTTGGCGACTTTATCAACTGGTTAATGACTGACTTTCCTGAATTAAAGCCAGAATACAAATGGAATCAGCCAATGTTCACCCATCATGGAACTTTTATCATCGGCTTTAGTGTTGCCACGAAGCATTTTACTGTGGCACCTGAAATGCGTACTTTTGAGCACTTTTTATCACAGATCAAAGACCTGAAGCTCAAACATGGTAAAAAGACTTTCCAGCTCCAATTTGGCCAAGATATCCCATACGACTTACTGCGTGCGCTCATCAATTATACGCTAGCAGACAAACAAAACGTTACTAGTTTTTAGGATAAACGTAAAGTTGGCGAATAAAAAAATACCGTAAATCTCATTAATACTACTATCAAACAAGGGACCTAGCTCGATGCACACACATACATCATGCTAGGTCCCTTGTTGTTCATACAGCACTGGTCGCCCACTCTTTTAACTAAAGTTCTCTCAAAACAAGATCATATCGGAGTATTTCTCTCTACGCCTGTAGCTTGCGAATTCGTTCCGTCAACAGTTCATAAGAGCTGAGCAGTGAGAGCGACTCACTACTTTCTTATGCATTACTCGACCGTGGCAAGTGTTTCAACTTCCAACATCGACCCGAACATTCAGCATTTTCATATATTTGTATGATAACTGCCGTCTTGAGCGATGTACCTGCTTCTTTTCTTATACTGTTATTTCTAACATTCACAGCAACACACTTGGTTGGATATTACCAATGTAAACTATATTCATCCCTGAATAGTAGCAATATTAGCTTCTTCTCACTGAGCGTCTATTATCGTGTGGAAAAGTTCGGTACGTTAATTCTGGGCTACATTTGCATACCTCTTAGCCTCTTTTGCTTTTACAAAACGCCATGATGTCACCACCACTTTGATAGCCACTAGCCAGTATCCCAACTAGCAAACTACGAGGACTTAACCTCCGAGATATCTTAGCAAAGCGTTCAACTTCTCTGCACTAAGTTCGATATGATCTTATTTTCAAAGAACTTTAGTGTCGCTATTATACACTCTTTATCCCTTTTGACAAGCTTTTTGACCAACAAAAACCCTCTTGCTGATCAAATGAGCCAAGAGGGAAAGTTAGTTATTCAATTATGATTACGCCTCTTTTGTCTTAGCAAATGCCAAGTAACCGCAAGCTACGGCACCTAATGCGATAAAAATAATTGCAGCGATCATATTGCCCTTAGAGACCATCGTAACTGCGATCGTTGCAAACAAACTGATGATCGTCAATAAGATACCAGATTTTTGCAATGTGTTGAGTTCATTGAATTTATCTTTGAAGCCAACTGCTAACATCAATGAGCCTGCAAATGAACCCAAGCCAAAGAGCACGTGTAAAACGATAAATAACATGTCCATCCCAGCACCTCCTTTTCCTTCTTTACTTAAAAATATACAGGATGTGTTAGGCAAACACAACTTTTTTGTCTTTTGCACAACAGATCACTTCACCTACTCTTGTGCTCTGATAAATTCAGCCAGCAAACTAGCCCGTTCGATCATTGAACTGACTTTAGCAAATTCCTTATCTGTATGCGCGCCATCGCCGACAACGCCTACACCATCTAAACACAGGTACATCTTGAGAAAGCCCAAATAGATCGTACCTGTGAATACCATGAGATGCGATCAAGAAATGTACCAGACTTGCCAACTAGTTGGTTCATAACGCGGATTCATAGTATTGACTCCTTTTGCTGATTCTATCGTAACAAATAGAGTATATCATAAATTTTAGATGATTCGCTAAATAAAAGTAAGCGTTTTTATAAACTGTACAAAAATAGGGCCCCTCCTCACTACGGGGGCCCTCAAAATACTATCAGAAATCATATACTTCTAGGCTATCCATACCATTTCCTGATCGTTTACCAAGATAATGTCTTGACCTTTTAATTTTCCTAATTTATAACGATCTCATATCGTTGCTTTAAAGAATTTAAATGTGAAAAATCAATATATCCATCTCTTTGTAGTCTACCAACAACAATTCCAGGTTGAATTTTAATATCCTCAGCAAATTTTTCCACCGCAGCACGTGAGAAATCCTTACTTTTAATAAATTCTGCATAATCCTTAGGCTTGATCAAAAAATTCTGTGCGAATTTATCAGCATCGGCCTCTAAATTCTCAATGTTTATTTTGCTATTGACCTCAATATCTTTATCAACAGAAACGATAATATGAGCTTTTTTCTTTTGAAAAACATGCCTGATCTCGTGGAATAACGCAAACCAAAATACATCTGAATACTTACGCCTATCGCTCAACGCTAATAAAACTTTATATTCCCTCAGCCATTTTACTGCACCATTGATACCACAATTTTTCAAATTTGGTACCATAACAAAGGCTATTCCTGATTCTTCAAAAACATTACGTAACTTTGGTAAAAAATCTTCAGGAGCTTCTAATGTCATTTTACAGATACAATCAAGCTTAGAACTTAAATATTTTAAGTTTACAGGCTTAGTTACCGTACTATTAGCCATATTTATCGCTGTTTGGATTCATGCATTTGCGTTTATCACATTTTTCTCTTGTACTTCTGTCACTGCCGTCTTATATTGCACCAAAAAATTACTATTCTGCAAAACCGTCAAAGATGATACTTTCAAATAGCGTCTTAATTCTTCAATTCTTTCTTCTATTTTCGATGTTTGCTTGACCCAACCATGCCTGACCCAAAAGGAATAATTCATCTGTTTGAAAACTTTTTTATCCTCCTCAAGTTGCTAGGCTTTCCTTATCAAATCTAGTTCGGCTAAATATCGCTCATTTAAATTTTTCCACAAGATCTCTGATGTCCCAAAAGATAATGCCAATCCTCGAATCAGTTCAGGACTTAGTTTCTCGATTTTGCCATTGACCAAGTTACTGATCGTCTTCTCACTCGTCCCTAAACGATCAGCAAGCTCACTTTGCTTTATTCCTTGAGAACTTAAATATTGTTTTACATAATATCCCGGATGAAAAGCAACCAGCGCTCCATTGCTGACAACATTATTCATAGTGTTTCGAGACCTGCTATATAAAATGTAATCAAACATATTCAACTTGTTACATTTGAATATATTTGAGAAAGAATTATATAGTTTTTCCTTTCTTAATTTTATTTACTACCGTCAACATTAGTATTCCCATATCCTAACAAGAGGGTAATGGAACTAAGTATTAAAGTACATTATCAACAAAATTATAAAGATGATCCTTCAACGACTTCTACTATTATACAGACTTAACTGATTCGCCACTTTAAATTTTTTTTACTTGGGATTTTAGTACTTCATATCCTAATTTATCAATAGAATTTTCGATATCTTTTATCGATACTTTTTCATCGTCAAATTCTGCTCTTACCTTGCTTGAATTAAATAGTACCTTTACGCTCTCTTTATTTACCCCTTCTAAGGATTTCACACCGTTTTCTATTTTTTGCATACAAGATGGACAAGTTAATGTTTCTAATTGAATCGTTGCTTTTTGCATATTTCATTTCTCCTTTGATATATTTATCTATTTTAAATTGATTTAGATTAAAAATTTTATTTTCATAATTTATAGCGAAGAAGTCTCATAGCATTTAGAATCACTACTAATATACTCGCTTCGTGTACTAACATACCGATTGACATATTCATCCATTCACTAAAGAATACGCTGGCAAGCAGGACTAATACAACTCCTACTGCAATAATTATATTTTGAAGCATATTATTAGCTGTTGCTTTTGTTAAACCTAGTGCATATGGCAAGCGGCTGAAATCAGAGTTCATTAAAACAACATCTGAAGTTTCAATGGCTACATCTGTTCCACTTCCCATAGCAATTCCTATTTGTGCTAGAGCTAGTGAAGGACTATCATTTACTCCGTCCCCAACAAATGCAACAATTTGACCTCTTTCTTGCAGTGCTTTAATATATGCTGATTTATCTTCCGGCAACATGTGTCCGTGGGCTTCGGTGAGTCCAAGTTCACGCGCCACCAAATCCACGGTTCCTTGATTATCACCTGAAAGAACGACTAGATTTTTAACACCAAGTTTTTTCAGCTGTTGAAGATCTTCTTTGACACCAGGACGAATTTGATCACGAATTCCTATCAATACCTTTAATTCACCATCAACGGATGTTAGAACCAGTGAATTTCCATTCTCCTCGAATCTGGCAATATCTCCTCGAACTTTTTCACTTAAAAGAACATTTTCTTGTTCCATCAATGCGACATTCCCGACCGCAACTCTATGACCTTCTACATGAGCTACAATTCCTCCGCCTTTGACAACCACCGTTTTTTCAACGGTATATGATTTTGTATCTCCAATATATTCCACAACCGCTTTTGCTAATGGATGGTCGGATTCCTTTTCAACACTTGACAGATAAGCTAATACTTCGTCTACATTATCTACATAAATTTCTTTATCCGCTACTTTAGGATTTCCTATTGTTAATGTTCCAGTTTTGTCAAATACCATGGTGTCTAGTCTGCTAAAATCACTAATTACCTCGCTGCCTTTTAGAAGAACACTATGACGTGCTCCATTACCAATACCTGCAACATTTGAAACAGGGACACCGATTACCAATGCTCCTGGGCATCCTAAAACTAATATCGTGATTGCAAGTTCAATATCCCTTGAAATGAGCCCTACAATAAAAGAGAGACCTAAAACAGCAGGGGTATAATATTTAGAGAATCTATCAATAAAGCGTTCTGCCTCTGATTTTGAATCCTGTGCTTCTTCCACTAACTCAATGATTTTACCAAAAGTAGTGTCTTCACCTACACGGTCAGCTGTGATTTGCAGTGTGCCATTTTCTAAAATTGTTCCAGCATATACTCCTGAATCTTTCTTTTTGCTTACTGGAACTGCTTCACCTGTAATACTTGCTTCATTAATGTGCCCTTCTCCTGTCAACACTGTACCATCAACTGGAATTTTTGCACCTGTTTTAACAAGTAAAATATCACCGACATCAACCTCTTCTATTTCGACTTCTTCAAACTCACCATTTTTCAGTTGCTTTAGAGCAACTTCTGGCGCCATTTCAGTTAATTCTTTTATTGCAGAACGTGTTTTATTAAGTGTCCTTTGTTCTAAATAAGCTCCAAATAGAAATAAGAACGTAACGATTGCCGATTCTTCATAGTTCTTGATTATAAAAGCTCCGATAACTGCAATAGTAACTAAAACATCGATACTGACAACTTTGACCTTCAATGCTTGATACGCTTGGATAGCAATCGGTATAACTCCTAAAACGGAGGCGATTATTAGTGACCATATGGCTATAGGTTCGTTTTTAAATCCTAATTTACTAACATATGCAATTATTATTAAAATTGCACTTACTATGGTAATATGATTCTTCTTTCCTAAAATGAATTTTTGCATATTCATGCTCCTTCATCTTATAATTTTTAGTAATCTAGTATTGATTTATTTTATGATCCATAGGCTCTATCTATTTCTGCCAACATGTTATATACTGCTTCATAGCTTTCACAAACATCATCTGGAACTGTATAATTATCTGTAATTTCACGCAACTTTACAAATTCATCTACTAAGTCAGGTTTTCCCGCTCCTGCATCTTCTACTTTTTTTACAAGCCTATCAAATACTTTACGCACTTGGTGAGATTCCGGGTGATTACCGCCATGAACTCGTGCTACAACTGGTACATATTGTGCCAATAGTTTTAAATGAGTTTCCTTTTCTTGATTAAATTTTACTTGTTTTGACATGTTTTTCCTTCTTTCTTTTATCTTTGACTTGATTACATCATACAAGCGATTAAAAGAAATTAAATTGACCTAAATCAAGTTTATGCATTTTTGCGTAAATATTTGCGTTTTTTGCCTAAAAATATAAAACAGTTGAAGTTTTGAAGTGACTCCAACTGTTTTATGTTTCATTTTATGACTATCATTTATACTAACAACAAACCATCTAAATCCAAAATCTCAATCTTTCTACTTGCTTTTTGTTTTATATAACCTTCATTCTCAAAATCAGCCAACTTTCTACTTACCGTTTCAGGTGTAGTTCCTAAGTAAGAAGCTAAATCCTTTCTATTCATTGGCAATTCAATTTCCATTGAACCCTCACCATCATCCATACATTCTGCAAGAAACAGCGCTAATCTAGCATCCACTTTTTCTGTAGTGAATCTGGTTGTTTGTTTTTCTAATGTTTCCAATCGGTTAGAAAGTTCTGATAAGAACTTCAAAGATATCGTAGGGTACTTTAATAAAAATTCTTGTAAATCATTTTTACTAATCATACACACATCGGTATTGCTCATTGCTTCTGCATACGCTTCATGGATCGATTCACGAAACAAAGCTAGTTCTCCAGTAAAATCTCCAGGATTTAAAATTCTCAATAATTGTTCTTTTCCAGACTCAGATAAACGGTAGATTCTAATTTTACCCTTACTTACAACATATAAGGCATTGGATGTATCTCCCTCCCGATAAACCATTTGACCCTTTTTATATGAAATTGACTTCATCACTTTCATAATTTCATCCATCTGCTCTTCTTCTAAATGATTAAAGATCGGAACGACACTGATACATGCAGCTTGTGAATCTGATTTATCTCTGTGATGATGAGTGTGAGAGGAAGTATTACACCCATTTTTTCTTATATCTTGTTTGGAATCCTTTTTCGACATTTAACCACTCCTTTCATAACTTCTTGTGGACTTGTTTATCTCTTCCAAATATTCATGTTTATATCGAACACGAGGAAATTCCCAAACATTTCCTGGTACTCTTTGTGTGTTATAAGGTTGGGGTGGATTTTTCCTATAATCAATTAACCCCCCTTTTAGCTCCGGTTTTTGCTTCAACTAAAATATCTTCATGATTAAAAGTATGCTTTGTTTTATCGCTTTTTGCGACCATCAATATTGGCTCATATAGGGAACCGTATTTCTTCTTAGATTGAACTCCAGAACTATCATATACCCATACAATATCATTAATTATAATGGATATATAAGACATGTTCTGGGTCGAATTCATTAAATAGAATACCGTTATCCTTTAAAACTCTAAAGCATTCGTCGATCCATCTGTAACACCAATTTAGGTATTCGTTTTCACCCCCATGAATCGCTTTCATTACCAAAATCTTTCCCTAAATTATAAGGTGGATCAGCAAAAATCAAATCTACTGATTTATCCTTAATTGATTTTAATGTCGATATACAGTCATTGAATATGGTTAAAGAATCCTCAGATTCGACATATTCAAAATTAGTGTCATTAAATAGCCGTATCATTCATCGATCTCTTTTTAGTTGGTTTCAGAATAAGTGATTGATCTTCCCTATTCAGATATATATCGAAATGTGTCTCCCCCTTTTTCTACACTCATATTTTGTAGAATTGTTTTTGGCAAACGTATTCTCATATCTTGTTGCAAAATATATGTGTCTAAGTAAACTAATTCGTTACCCATATTAGCCCCTCCAATCTTCCAGTCTGATTATAGGCTAAAAATAGTCTGAAGCCAATTACTTTTCATTATGCGTATTGTCAACTCACCTTTATTTTGCCAAGCAGCTTATCAACTCACCAACTCAATAAATATATCGGCTGATAACTTTTCTAACTCACCACTCTTAGATATCTTCCCATAAAGCAAAAATCCGTGATTATCCTTCCGGTTTATAACCAGACCTCAAACCACGGAAAGCCTTTATTTACTTACCTTTTTACAGTCTTACTTATCAGCCCTTGACATCAATACAACCGTCTCAACGTGTGCTGTTTGTGGGAACTGATCGACTGGCAAGATCGGTTGGGTCACATCATATCCAAGTTCCATGAAACTTTGCAGATCACGGACTAAAGTTGCTGGATTACAGCTGACATAAACGATCTTTTGTGGTTGCATCTTAGTGGCACTTTCGATCAAACTTTGCGTCAAACCTTTGCGTGGTGGATCGACCATGATCACATCTGGCTTGATCCCCTGTTCTTGCCAAGTTGCCATCCAGTCTTCGGCATTGCCCACTTCAAATTCCAAATTATCCAAGTTGTTTAACGCCGCATTTTTCTTGGCATCCGCGATCGCAGCTTCAACGATCTCGACCCCATACACTTTTTTAGCATGCTTTGCCATAGATAATGAGATCGTCCCAATACCACAGTAAGCATCAATAACGGTCTCATTTCCGGTCAAGCCGGCACGCTTGATCGCCTCTTGATAAAGTTTTTCGGTTTGCGTTGGGTTGACTTGGTAAAATGATTTTGCTGAGATCTCAAATTTAAGTCCATTCAACTGATCTGTGATATATTCTTGGCCCGCTAATACCTGGGTCTTGTCACCCAAGATCACATTGGTCTGTTTAGAATTGATGTTTTGTTGCAAACTCACCACATCAGGACAAGCAGCCATGATCTCGGTCACGATCGCTTCTTTATTTGGTAGCTTATTGGTCCGCGTCACCAAAACGACCATCACTTCTTTAGAATAGTGTCCTCGCCGTACCATGATATGCCGTAAGATCCCGCTATGTGTAACTTCATCATAAGCTGTCACTTGATATTTTTGTAAGATCGCCAACACTTTTTGGATCACTTCATCGATCCGCTTATCTTGGATCAAGAAGTCTGTTAGTGGCAAGAAATTATGGCTACCGCGCTTGAAAAAGCCAGCTGTCAATTTCCCATCAAGCTCACGGACTGGGACTTGGGCCTTGTTACGATAGGCATATGGTTCTGCCATCCCCAAAGTTTGTTCAACTGCTAGATCGGCTAGATGCGCCTTTTGCAATAAATCACTAACTAATTTTTGTTTGAATTTCAACTGAGCTGGATAAGCCAGGTGTTGTAATGGTGCGATCCCTGTTTGTGAATAAGCTTTGCCTTTCCCCGTCACCCGATCAGGACTGGTCGTTAAGCGTTCGATAACTTTAGCATAACCAAAATTTTTACCGACCTTTAACACATGGAGTTTAACTTTTTCACCAGGTAAAGCATCATCACAAAAAAGTGAATATCCGTCAACTTTAGCGACACCCATTCCTTGATAAGTCAGATCCACGATCTTCGCTTCTACTTTTTGATTTTTAACTACAGGTAATTTCCGTTTCATTACTTATCCTCACTTGTTTTAGTTTTACTTGTTCTTTTAAAAGCTGTCCTTAAATTAGGAAATTTCTTTTCTAAAAAATATGTACAAGCTAAGTTCGACACAGCCGAAAGTTCCCATAAATACCAAGTACTGCCCGTGCTAAAATACTTAAAGATAAAGAGGTCACGTTCAACTTCTTCTTGCAATTTTTCTAAAATCATTTGAAAGCCGATCCCATGCTCAGCTACAGCTTCTAACATGATCCCCACTAAAAAGACCAAAAACCAGCCAATATTATATGCTTTTCCTTTTTTGAGCAACTTGATCGGACGTCCATGTTTATCAAATCTAGTAGTTTCTTTGAGCTCTGCATCCCTTGTCTGATACCAACCTAAGCACACTGCAACTATGCATAAAGCACACATTATCCCTACATTTTTCCAATTCCAAGTAAAGTTAGCTAAAAACATCCAGAAAGCATAGAACGGTAACGTTACAGCCTCTAACCGACTTACCTTCTCAAACTTGAACGCTTTAGAGCACATATACCCAACTGCAAGCAGTAAAATCAAATAAAATTTCATCATCAAACTTCTTTCTTTATCATTATTATCTATTCTACCAAGTCCGGGAACACAAAAAAAGTGGCAAAGCGCCACCATTTTTTATTATTCAGCTACATACTCAAAACGCTTGATCCCACTAAAGTTCCCCGCATAAGTCATTTTTGCTTGTAGATCTGTTAACAATAAGACTAAAGTTGTTCCCGGATACGCCTTGACCCGCTCTAATTCGACTGGGTCCCCGGTTACTGCTTCTCCCTTTGTCAGCTTTTGTCCGTTCACTTTGAGCTTACCTTCCATTACATATAGCCAGGGTCTATATCCCATTAGATTTGGTAAAGTTGTTTTAGTTTGCTTATCAAAATGAGCATTATAGAGATAAGTTGCTTCTCTGATCGTCAAAGGACTAGCCGTATTTTCTGGACCTGCTAACAAATTCCAAGCACCATCACGCGTGATCTTGCGGTCAAAAAATTGCACGTTGGGACTCAGATATTGTTCACGTGGACGAATAAAAATCTGTAACATCTCTACATCCTCATCTGGCGTGGATTCTTGATGTCAAAAGCTTTTACGTCCATTATTGACCGCTTGTTCTTTACGAAAGATCTGCATCTTTTTCATCCCCTCATAGCTAATTTTAACAGTTTTAAAAGTTGCTTTTGGTCGTTTGAATTTAATCCAGCTAATGCCTCAGCATGGGCAGCCTCTAATTTAGGTGTTACCATCGAATATAGCTTACTTCCACGTTCAGCTACAAATAGTTGCTTTGTCTTTCCAACTTGTTTTCGCGTTATCAGCTCTAATTTCTCCATCTTTGTGATGATTTGAGTGATATTTCCCTTAGTCACGATCAAAGTTGTCGCCAATTCTTTTTGTGTACAACCAGCATGATTATATAAATGATTCAAAATATCATATTGTGCGTTGGTTATCCCGGCTTGCTGTAAGACTTCTGCACTGTTTGCCAAAAGTTGCCGTTGTAACTGACTAATACGCATAAAGATCAAACTTTCTCGATTCATCTTACCACTTCCTTACAATTCAATTAGTAAGTTTATATATAAACTATGATCTTGTCAAGTAAAAAAGAGTGGCGCACCACTCTTAAGCTTTATCATGTTGTTGATGCCACGCCTTGATCTGTTCTAAGCGTTGTTTGAAACGGATCTCGTTTCCCTGCTCAGTTGGTAAATAATAAGTATGTCCCACTAAATTATCCGGCATCGTTTGCATTGTAGTCAGTTTGTCTTTAGCAAAATGATCTAACTCATAACCTTTACCATAGCCTAATTCTTTCATCAGCTTGGTCGTCCCATTTCTGATCTGCAGGGGTACAGGTTCATTTAAAGTCTGTTTGACATCTTTAGCGACTCTTGTAGTTGCTTTATAGACGGCATTAGATTTAGGTGCCAAAGATAGATAGATCACCGCTTGGGTCAAATGCACATTGCATTCGGGCATTCCGATAAATTGACACGTTTGAAAAACATTGACCACTAGATTCAAAGCATTGTTGTCAGCTAAGCCGATATCTTCACTGGCAAACCGCAACAAGCGTCGGGCAATATACAAAGGATCTTCACCACCAGCTAACATCCGATTCAACCAATAGATCGCTGCATCAACATCGCTATTACGCATGGATTTATGCAGCGCTGAGATCAAGTCATAATGATCTTCACCGTTCTTATCATATTTGAGCGTCTTTTCCCCTAAAACTTGACTTAACAGATCATCGCTCAGTTCTAAAGTTCCATCTTGGCTGACATTTCCATTATCAACTAACATCTCCAAGGTATTCAAAGCATTTCGCGCATCCCCATCACTAAAGATCGCGATCTGTTCTAATAATGTCTTTGAGGCGGTGAGCTCTTTTTCAAATCCTTCTCGACAAGCACGATCCAATAATTCAACTAATTGTTCTTTCGTCAGTTGCTTTAAGACAAAGACTTTCAATCTGGATAAGAGCGCTGAATTGATCTCAAAAGATGGATTCTCTGTCGTTGCCCCGATCAAAACGATACTTCCATTTTCCACAAATGGGAGGAAAGCATCCTGTTGCGCCTTATTGAAACGATGGATCTCGTCTACGAAAACGATCGTCTTTTGGCCATAAGCAGTATTAGCTTCGGCTTCTTGCATGATCTTTTTGATCTCTTTGATCCCACTTGTGACCGCACTAAATGAGATAAAACCGGCTTTAGTCTGCTTAGCGATAACTTGAGCCAACGTCGTCTTCCCCACACCGGGAGGGCCCCATAAGATCATCGAAGTCACTCGATCTTGCGTGATCAATTCTCGTAAGATCTTACCTGGTCCCAATAAATGCGTCTGTCCGAAAACTTGATCTAAATTCTCTGGTCGTAAACGACTAGCTAGCGGTTCATTAGCTTGGTCCTCAAAGATCGATCCTTGTTGCATGCTCTCACCTCCGTTTATCTGTCGTTTCCATTCTATCACACCGAACATTAGTTTGTAAAAATAAAATCAAAATACTTGTTCTAACAAAAAAGCAGCCAGTTACCTAGCTGCCTAATTGATTTTTTCATAGGTCTGAAGCCCAAAGTACCTTGACCTATTGACTTATGATCAATAATGATTTGATCGCTTCACGTTTATCCATAGCTTCATAAGCGGCTTGGACATCATCCAATGTGAAACGTTTGGTAAAGACCTTACCCGGTTCGATCTTGCCCTCTAAGACTGCCGCTAATAGTACGGCTCGATCATGAGTCGTGACCGAAGCGAGCCCACCGCGTAAACCGATATTTTTCCAAAATAGTTGATTAGAGCTTGGTTCAGTTTGCGGAACGCCTACACGACCGATCACTGCACCTGGACGAGCTACTTGCCCGGCTTGTTCGATCGCTGAAGTTGCCCCTACACATTCTAAAACAGCATCTGCACCCGCACCATCTGTCAATTCTAGTACTTTTTGAACTGCCATATCGCCACGCTCAGAAACGATATCAGTCGCTCCAAATTCACGGGCTAATTTAGCTCGATCTTCATGGTGGCTCAAACTGATGATCCGCTTAGCCCCACGTAATTTGGCACCGATAACGCCACAAAGTCCAACAGCTCCATCACCGATCACAACAACAGTATCACCGGCTTTGACTTCAGCCGTAAAAGCAGCGTGATAGCCAGTTGCCATGACATCAGATAAAGTTAAAAGAGAATTCAACTGGTCATCAGTATAATCAGCTGGTTGACCAGGGATCTTGACTAGGCCCCAATCAGCGTTATAATACCGCAAATATTGACCTTGATAGCCCCCATTACCGCCGGCTTCTTGATTTAAACAGTTACCATCAAAGCCTGCTTGACATGCCGCACAGTACCCACAACCATGGGTAAAGGGGACGATCACGAAATCACCAACTTTGACATTTTTTACATCTACTCCAACTTCAGCAACGAGCCCGATCGCCTCATGACCAACTAAACTGTTAGCTTGACGTTTAGAGATCCCGCGATACCACCAAAGATCTGAACCACAGACACAAGCACGCACGATCTTGATGATCGCATCAGTTGATTTTTGAAGTGTTGGTTTTTCGACTTCCGTAACTTCCATTTTGCCTGGTTCTACAAAGATTGCCGCTTTCATCCTATCTACCCCTCTCATTAATACACTAGACGCTCACTGCCCTCAGTCTTAGGGTCAGCGATGCCCACACTATCATTGACTAAAAATTTTGGATCAGCAATGATCCTTAAGACCACATCCGCAATACTCTTACGCGAACCTGAAACACCGAGATAAGTTTCATCTTTATGAGTGATCTCATAAGCCACTTCACGATCATTTAACCATGAGAGCCGTAAAGTCGTAAAGTCGTATAGTCTAGACCTGATCTTGCCAACAGCTTATCAGAAATTTCAGCTGATTCCAAGCCAGGTGCAACCATCTCTTTGTTCTAACGCCCAAATTCACCTAAAACTTCATCATAGATCCCTAAAATGTTGGTAAAGACGCCCCGCTTAACACCTGTTTCTTTCAACGCCTCGATCACATATTTAGTTTGATGGTTATCACTAGTATGATCGACCACGCCTACAAAGACTAGATTTTGACCCAAAATAGCTTGTTTGACATCAGCATAATTATTCAAACTGCCTTCGATCAACGTCACACGGTCATTATCTTCTAAAGCTGCCAAACGTTTTTTATCGCGTAAAAATAACGTCAACTCAACATCAGAAAATTCTGGTTCAGTTAAGACACGTTCCTCAACTAAACGCGAAATTTGTCCATTAGCTGCCATGATCAATACTTTTTTCATTTTTCTATTACCTCTTTTGCCCATGTTAAAATATCTTTTTTGTCATCCAAAAACTTCTCTCATTTTACTTTTGAGCATATTATGCTTCCACTTATTTACAAGAATAACTATAAACCCTGAAGTGAACTATAAGGCAAGTAGAAATTTAGATAAAAAAACTCGCTGCTCCATCTTGGAACAACGAGTTCTTAACTACTTATCTAATTTGATATTGTCAGATTCATCGAGTTCTTGGACACCATCAACAAAGTTTTTCTTGGCTTCGTCCATATCTTCATCTTCTTTGACTTCCGTGATCGCCCGTTCTGGGATCTCTTGGGTATTAGCAAAGATCTCAATGTGACGTTTCAAGTTCTTGAATTTCATCGGTGCATCCCCACCGTATTCACCATCGATGTTGATCATCATTTTTTCGTCGACTGGTTTAGCGACCAACTTAGATGTTTTAACATAGAGGATATTAGCGTCGTTGATGTGTTTACCACCGTTTAAGACCATTGTGATCAAACGCATCATTTCTAACAGATTGCTCGTCTTGACCACGATCAAGGTAAATTTTCCGTCGTCTAAACTGGCGTCGGGCACGATCTGCTCAAAGCCACCAACTGAATTAGTCAAAGCTAAGAAAAACATCGATGCTTTTCCGTCATAAACCCCATCATCATATTCAAGGTGCATGTTGATCGGTTTGATCCGTGGCAACAATTCAGCCCCCTTAACTAGGTAAGCCAAATAGCCAAAGAGCGTCTTGAATTCAGATGGCACCGCATATGTCAATTCACTCAAGAGACCACCAGCTGCAATGTTGACAAAATATTTGTCATTAGCCCGCCCGATATCCATCTTGACCGTTTTACCATTGGCGATAACTTTAGCTGCTTCGATCGGACTTTCCCGTGGTATCTTTAAAGCACGCGCATAGTCATTAGTTGTACCGGCGGGAATGATCCCCAACTTTGGCCGATGCTTTAGAGGGGCGATCCCATTAACGACTTCATTGATCGTGCCATCACCACCAGCAGCAATGATCAAGTTAAAGCCTGCTTGAGCTGCTCGTTTAGCTTCATTTTGAGCAGAATTAGGTTCAGGCGTCGTTGCAAAGGCACTCGTTTCATAACCAGCACGTTCTAAAATATTTAAGATCTCAACTAGATCATTTTTTAAAGCTTCACGTCCAGATGTCGGATTATAAATAATTCGGCAACGCTTTTGCATAATTATTCCCTCATGGCGCAGTTTGCGTCTATCTTTCCTTTAAACTTGCCATCAACAATTTATTAACAACTTTAGGGTTAGCTTTACCATGGGTCTGTTTCATGATGTTACCCACTAAGAAGCCAACCGCACGATCTTTACCATTCTTAAAGTCTTCGATCGATTGTTCGTTGTTGTCCAATACTTCATCGATGATCGGTTGCAATTTAGCTGGGTCAGATAATTGTACCATGCCTTTTTCTTCGACCCATGCTTTTGGTTCGGTATCATTTTTGATGATCTCTTTAAAGACCTTCTTAGCGATCTTAGATGAGATCGTTTCATCTTGAATCAACTTGATCATGGTTGCCAAATGTTCTGGGGTCAATGCCGTTTGACCTAACTCAACTTTTTGAGCATTCAAATAAGCACTAACTTCACCCATCAACCAGTTAGCAGCTAATTTAGCATCCGCTCCAGCAGCTACAGTTGCTTCATAGAAATCAGACATTTCTTTTGTTTGCGTCAAGACGCCCGCATCATATTCAGTAATGCCCCAGTCGTTGACATAGCGTTTACGACGAACGTCAGGCATTTCTGGGATCGAACCTTTGACTTCAGCGACCCATTCATCAGAAATATGGATCGGTGGTAGATCAGGTTCTGGGAAGTAACGGTAATCGCTCTTACCTTCTTTGACACGCATCAAGATCGTTTCACCACTTGGTTCATCAAAACGCCGTGTTTCTTGTTGGATCTCACCACCAGCCATCAAGACACGTTCTTGACGCTTAGCTTCATATTCCAAACCTTTTTTCACGTGTTCAAAGGAGTTTAAGTTCTTCATTTCCGTCTTAGTCCCAAACTTAGTTGAACCGATCGCACGAACTGAGATGTTAACGTCAGCCCGCATTGAACCTTCTTCCATCTTCACATCGGATACGCCGGTAAATTGAATGATCTGACGTAAACGTGTCAAGTATGCGTAAGCTTCTTCTGGAGAAGCGATATCTGGTTTAGAGACGATCTCGATCAATGGTGTGCCTTGACGGTTCAAGTCAACATAAGAGTAGCCGTCCGGATTATGCGTGTTTTTACCCGCATCTTCTTCGACGTGCATTTCTTCGATCCCGATCTTCTTTTTAGTTCCATCTTCAAGTTCGATCTCAAGCCAACCATCGTGTCCGATCGGTGTTTGAGCTTGGGTGATCTGGTATGCTTTTGGATTATCTGGATAGAAGTAGTTCTTACGGTCAAAGTGGATATCCCGTGTGATCTCACAGTTAAGTGCTAAAGCAGCACGCATCCCGTATTCCAAAGCGCCCTTGTTCAATTGTGGCAAGACCCCAGGATAGCCCCAATCGATAACATTAGTATTCGTATTTGGTTCTGCCCCGTAAACTACTGGTGCGGGAGAATAAGCCTTGGAGTTTGTCTTCATTTCAATGTGGACTTCAAGCCCGATTGTTGTTTCAAAGTTCATTAGTTTTGACCCCCGATCGTTGGAACTTGTTTATGGAAGTCGGTTGCTTGTTCAAAAGCATAGCCCGCTTTATACATCGTATCTTCTCTAAATTGTGGTGCGATCAATTGCATCCCGATCGGCAAACCGTTAGAGAAACCAGCTGGAAGTGACATCCCTGGTAGACCAGCTAAGTTTACCGGGATCGTCAAGATATCATTCATGTACATCGTGATCGGATCATTGATCTCATCACCGATCCCATAAGCTGTTGTTGGTGCAGTTGGTCCTAAGATCAAGTCATAGTCGTTAAAGACTTTCGCAAAATCTTGGCAGATCAAGGTTCTAACTTGAGCAGCTTTCTTGAAGAAGGCATCATAAGTCCCAGCGGAAAGTGAGAATGTCCCTAACATGATCCGGCGTTTAACTTCATCGCCAAAGCCTTCCGAGCGTGAACGAACATAAACGTCTTCTAAGTTCTTAACATCTTGGGCTCTAAAGCCGTAGCGGATCCCATCAAAACGTTGTAAGTTAGATGAAGCTTCAGAAGAGGCAATGATGTAGTATACTTGTACCCCATACTTGCTGTGTGGCAAGGAAACTTCATCAACGGTCGCACCCAAGCTTTCAAATGTCTTGATCGCTTCTTTGATCGCTTCTTTAACATCTTCATCAACACCTTCACCAAAGTATTCTTTTGGCACGGCGATCTTCATACCCTTGATATCACCATCTAAGCCTTGGGTAAAGTCAGGAACTTCACGGTTAGAGCTGGTAAAATCACGGCTATCATGACCGCTGATCGCATTTAGGACATAGGCATTGTCTTTGACTGTGCGTGTCAATGGTCCGATCTGATCTAAGCTAGAAGCAAAAGCGATCAAGCCGTAACGAGATACACGACCATAAGTAGGTTTGACCCCAACGATACCATTATATGCTGCTGGTTGACGGATCGAACCACCGGTATCTGAACCTAGGGCAGCTAAAACTTGGCCCGAAGCAACAGCGGCTGCTGAACCACCAGAAGAGCCACCAGGGACTTTAGTTTGATCCCAAGCATTCTTAGTTACCTTAAAGGCTGAACTTTCAGTCGAACCACCCATAGCAAATTCATCCATGTTGACTTTACCCACATTGATCATTTGAGCAGCAGCTAATTTTTCCATAACTGTTGCATCATAGATCGGGTCAAAGTTTTCTAACATCTTGCTGGCAGCCGTTGTCCGCAAGCCTTTTGTCACGATATTATCTTTGATCGCGATCGGGATCCCAGCTAAAACATTAGCTGGATCGATCCCATTTTGGTCAAGTTCTTTAGCTTGCTTCAAAGCAGCTTCTTCGTTTAAAGCTAGGAAAGCAGCGATCTGTTGATCACGGTCTTTGATCGTCTTGAAAGTATCTTTCGCTAACTCCTCCACGCTCAAATCTTTGTTGACCAATTTTTCATGTAAACTGGTCAGATCAGTTGTAAAATAATCCATGGGCTAGCCTTCCTCGCTTTCATCAATAATTGCTGGCACTTTGATAAAGCCATCTTTTCTTTCAGGTACATTTTCCATCAACAATTCACGGTCGGTCCCCTTAACTGCGATATCTTCTCGCATCACATTAAAGGCATCCGTCACAGTTGTCGTTACCGGTACATCTGTCGTATCGACTTCACTCAATTGTTGTACCATATTGATGATCTGGTCCATTTGACCGGTGAATTTTTGTAATTCTGCATCGCTAAATTCAAGCTTTGCCAAACTTGCAACGTGCTTTACTTCATTTGCGCTGATCGCCATCTTCATCCTTCTTTCTTGCATATCTGCTTAATATTTTAGCATAGATCTGCTGACTTTTTTATAGTCGATTTTATTCTAATCATCAAAGACGTGGGCATAGAAGTTACCACTATCTTTTTCGCGAGCTAGAAAGGCTTGAACTTCACCATCTGAGCCTTTGATCGTGATATCGATCGGAATATCACCCGGCAAGTAGGTCTTTGCCATCTGAGAAACAAACTGCGTAAAGCTTCTGATCTCAGTTTCACTGTAAAATTGGGTCGTGATCTTAACGTGCAGTTCTTGGAGTGACTTATTCTTATACTTGGCTTGAGCCGTTACCCCAGCTAAGTTAGGGAAAAAGCTTTGCGTCTTATTTTTGAAAGCATTGAAGGAACTTTCATCATTATCGTTGACCGCACCATTTTCTGCTGTTGATGGCAAGACTGAGGTTTGGAGATTAGTTTCCTTCCAACTCCCCAAAGTATCACCATCACTCACACTATAAGCATAGAAAGTTCCCCCGACCAAACTATCATTAGGCGCTTGTTCATACATACAGATCAAGATCGGTACATCTGATGCACCATCGAGTTTTCTGACCCGCTTCAAGACTTCAGCTGCGGCTTTTTTACCCTCTTCTTCCATTTTTTCCTTGGAGATATTAGTGGTGTACATCGCACCATACTGTTCTTTTTGGTAATAATCCTTACGATTCATTCCGATACCGATCGTGATCCCAGCTAATTCCAGTTTGCCATCGGTCTCTTTCATGTAATCTTGTTCTTCGATCTGTTGGATATAGATCGGATTGCGCTTGTCTGCGTCTTTTTCGCCATTATCTTCAGGATTTAGACCAGTCGGGTTATCCTTTGACTTACGCCCGAGCCAATCTTGAACCGTGCCTTTGGTCAACAATTGGCCTTCGCGGAAAATGTAATCTTTGGTGGGAAATTCCTCTTTAGATAAAGTTGTCATGCCACTTTCAAAACTCTTTAAATTCAACATATTTTCTGAATTTTGAACGATCCCGACACCACGAGCCTTACTCGTTAAATAACGTCCATTTTCGATCACACCTTGATAATCGGAGGTATCTACTTGACCCGTAGTTTGGTAACCCTTTTTGGATTGTTGCGTTGATTGCGTGACTGAATTGCCAGAGCCACTGCTTCCTAAATTACCACAGGCTGAAAGTAACATGGTACCTGCACATAAGCTGACTAATGCTAAATACTTCTTTCTCATCAATTGCCTCCTGTTTGCCGTAAAAATTCATCTTCATCAATAATTTTTATTCCTAATTCTTGGGCCTTAGTCAATTTGCTACCAGCATCATGACCTGCAACTAAAAGGTCGGTCTTTTTCGAAACGCTCCCTGTTACTTTAGCACCATGCGCCTCTAAGATCTGTTTAGCTTCCGCTCGCTTGATCTTGTCGAGTTTTCCCGTTAAAACTACGGTCAGACCATTCAATGGATCATCGGCTGTTTGCTCGGCTAGCTCTTCAGCGCTCTGACCTAGGAAAGTCAAATTAACTCCAGCTGCAGTAAATTCTTCCAATAATAGGTCAACTTGTTCATTTTCAAAATATGTCACCACAGCATCCGCGATCGTTTCGCCGATCGAGTCAAGTTCTACGATCTCTGCTACCGTTGCTTTCTTTAAAGCTTGGATCGTCTTAAAGTGTTGGGCTAAGATAAATGCCGCTTTGGCCCCCACATGCCGGATCCCCAAGCCAAAAAGTAACCGTTCTAATGAGTTAGCTTTGCTCTGTTCGATCGCTTGTAACAAATTATTGGCTGATTTTTCTTTGAATTTATCTAACGTCAATAATTCATCAAAGGTCAAATTATATAGCCCCGCCGCATCTTTGATCAATTTCTTGTCGAAGAGTTGTTCAATGATCCGTGGCCCTAACCCATCTATGTTCATCGCATTTCGCGACGCAAAGTGCGTCAGACTTTCTTTTAATAAGGCTGGGCACTGCGGATTGATACACCGCAACGCAACTTCGTCATCCAAATGAACCAGTTTTGCGCCACATTCAGGACATTCTGTCGGTATCGTATAAGGTTGACTTGAAGCTGGACGTTTAGCCAACACAACTTCTGAGATCTCTGGAATAATGTCGCCTGCTTTGTGTAATTTGACAGTATCACCGAGGCGGATGTCTTTTTGTTGCAAATAATCAGGATTGTGTAAAGAAGCTCTTGAAACCACGGTCCCCGCTAAAGTCACTGGATCCATCACGGCCGTTGGTGTCACCACTCCAGTCCGTCCCACCGTCCATTCGATCTCACGGACGATCGTTTCTTGTTCGTCTGGTGGAAATTTATAAGCGATCGCCCAACGCGGAACTTTGACCGTATTTCCAACTTCGGCGTGGATCGCAAACGGATCAGCTTTGATCACGATCCCATCGATCTCATAAGCTAGTTGTGCCCGTTTAGCCTGATATTTATCAATATAGTCATTGATCTCAGCCATTTCACTCGCTACGATCGCTTCTTCATTGACTTTGAAGCCCCATGCTTTTAATTGAGCTAAAGCCTGACTTTGGGTCGCGACCCCAAATTTTTCGGGCTCCATCAAATAATACATAAAGACACTTAAATTACGCTTGGCTGTTTCTTTGGTATCTAATTGCCGCAATGAACCAGCTGCAGCATTTCTTGGGTTAGCAAAGACTGTTTGGCCCTGTTCTTCGCGCGCCTTATTCAATTTTAGAAATGACTCTTTTGGCATATAGCATTCGCCCCGGACTTCAACGTCGATCGGTTCACTTAAACGCAAAGGGATCGCCTTGATCGTTTTTAAGTTTTCCGTGATATCTTCACCGATGATCCCGTTGCCACGGGTCGAACCTTTGACAAAGACACCTTTTTCGTAGACCAATGAGATCGCTAAGCCGTCGATCTTTAATTCACAGCTATAAGCAAAAGTCTTGGCTACATTTTCCTCTAGTTTGGTTTTGAATTCGGCTAGTTCTGCTTTTGAAAAAACATCGCCTAGTGAAAGCATCGGAATCTCATGTTCGACCTTTTCAAAGCCACTTAAAACTTGACCGCCGACACGTCTAGTAGGTGAATCATCAGTTACGAGCTCAGGATACTTAGTTTCAAGTTCGACCAAACGTTGATAGGTAGCGTCATAGACATGATCTTCCACTGTTGGTCGATCTAACACATAGTATTCATGGCTCCATTTGTTCAATTGAGCACGTAGATCTTTGACCTCTTCTAAAGTCTTTGCTTCCATCTCTTTTACCTCTTTTTAAATCTTAGTGATCGGTGCAAAGGCCGCTAATAGTCGCTTGATCCCTTGGCCAGCAAAGGCGATATCAAGTTCGATATCTCCACCACTACCACTGACCTTGACCACAGTCCCTGTACCCCAGGCTTTATGGGAGACCTTATCACCGATATTCCATTGTTTCTTTTCAGCCCCAGTTCCTTGGCTTTTTTCGACAGTTCCAGCTGGTTTGCGGTAAACTGGCTTCTTAGCAAAAGGAACATCGACTTTGGTTTTTGGTTGATAATCAGCTAAAGTTTCGTTATCACTTTGCAACAATTCATCGGAGATCTCACTGATAAAGCGGGAAACTTGGTTGCTCTGGCGCCGTCCATAGAGCATCCGCGAGAAGGCATTTGATAAGTAGAGTTCTTCTTCAGCCCGGGTGATCCCAACATAGGCCAAGCGCCGTTCTTCTTCGAGCTCACTTTCATCCATCACAGCTCGGCCTAACGGGAAGATCCCTTCTTCTAAGCCCATCAAAAAGACTGTTGGAAATTCCAGACCCTTAGCGGCGTGCAATGTCATCAAGGTCACTTCATCTGGATCTTCATCAACGCTATCTTGATCAGAAACCAAAGCTAGGTCAGCTAAGAAATCAACGAACGGATCGCTATTTTCTTCTTCTGGTTCCCAGTTTTCATCAAATTGCCTTGTTACAGACATGAATTCTTCTAAGTTTTCTAGGCGACTTTGATCTTCGAGCGTATTTTTAGCTTGTAAGCTTTGTTTATAGCCCGATTCATCTAAAATGATCTCCGTCAACTCAGTGATATTCTTAGTTTTCTCCAATTCATTGAAGCGCCGGATCAACTTAGCGAAACTTTCTAATTGGGTAGCTGCCTTGCCACTTACGCCAGTCATAATGACGTTTTCTGCTGCTTCGATCAAGGCAAGACCGTTCATCTCAGCAAATGCTTGCAATTTAGCCAAACTAGTTGCCCCGATCCCCCGTTTAGGTTCATTAGCAACACGCGCAAAACTCAAGGAATCATTCGGATTGGCAGCTAAACGCAGATAAGCTAAAATATCCAAAATTTCCTTTCGATCGTAGAACCGGTGAGCCCCAACTAATTTATACGGGATATTAGCTTTGACAAATGTTTCTTCGATCACACGTGATTGGGCATTTGTGCGGTATAAGACAGCAAAATCGCCATAATGCTTACCTTCAGTGCGCATCTTTTGCTGGATCTGCTTAACGACATAAAAGGCTTCATCGTTGGCATTATCTGCACGATAATAATGGATCTTTTCGCCTTCTGCATTTTGTGTCCATAATGTTTTAGCTTTACGATTGATGTTATTTTCGATAACTTCATTAGCCGCTTGCAAGATCGTCTTAGTTGAACGATAATTTTGTTCCAACTTGATCACGGTCGCATCAGGATAATCTTCCTCAAAATTCATGATATTTTCCATATTAGCTCCACGCCAACCGTAAATACTTTGATCAGCATCCCCCACAACACATAGATTACGATATGTTTGAGCTAACATGCTGACCAATTGATATTGAGCTTCGTTAGTATCTTGGTATTCATCCACATGGATATAGTGAAATTTACGTTGATAAAATGCCAATGTTTCTGGTGATTCTTTAAATAACCGGATCGTTTGCATGATGAGATCATCAAAATCCAAAGCTTGATTATTTTGCAACTGCTCTTGGTATAATTCATAAGCATCACTTACCACCTGTGAAAATGGATCAGCTGCATCTTTTCTTAGTTCTGCTGGTGTCTTTAAATCATTTTTGGCGTTCGAGATCGCACTCAGAACGGCCCGGGGCTCGAATTTTTTAACGTCAACGTTTAAGTTATCCGCTAAAATGTGTTTCATCAAAGTCCGTTGCTCACTTGTGCTTGCGATCGTAAAATTGCGATCATAGCCGATCTTTTCAGCATCACGGCGTAAGATCCGGACACATAAAGCGTGGAAAGTCGAGACCCAAATATCTTCTGCACCTTCAGCGATCAACTTATTGATCCGCTCACGCATTTCCCGCGCTGCTTTGTTGGTGAAGGTGATCGCTAAAATATTCCAAGGATTTACATTTTTTTCTTCGATCAAGTAGGCTACACGGTGTGTCAAGACCCGTGTTTTCCCACTACCGGCACCGGCCATGATGAGTAGTGGCCCTTCAGTGCAGGCTACAGCTTCTGCTTGCTTATCATTCATGCCATCTAATAAGTTTCTTGCTGTCAAAATTTTCAAATCCCCTCTAAAATTTTCAATCAATGCCTATTATAGCAAATATTACAGCCCTATTCTTTAAAATTACTTAAATCTTAGCAAACAAGATGTAAAAAGACGCCGATATAAATACCGTGCGTCTTAAAAAATACTATTCAATTATTTCATCATCAGCTGTGATCTCATCCCAGATCCCAGTTGCTTCGACTTGTTCCTTGGCATGTTTGCTCGAATCAGCGGTCACTAGAACATAGCCTTCAGCTTTAACGGGATGAAGCGATTTAGGATAACGGAAATAATTGTAATGCCAGTTATCCTTTAAGACCCATTGTGTCCGCAAAGCATCGGTATCCTTGGTCGCGATCATCACCATCTCAGTTGGTTTTACCAAGTTAGGTTTAGACAAAGGGATCTGTGCCAAGGCACGCAAATGTTGTTCAAACATCGAAACGTTGGTCGCCTTATCAAATACATAACCTGAAGCATATAATGCCGGAATGATCCGTTTGATATACAAAGCACCACTCTTAGTCAAGAAAAATTCTGCTTGTAAGACCCCAACATAATTCAGTTCTTTGACGATCTCAGCTGTCAAGCGCTTGACCTCAGCTGCAACTTCACCATCTAAAGCTACTGGTGCCAAGGTCGCATGTAAACGGTGTTCGCGATAATAATCTTCTGCGATCGGGAAATACGTCAAGTTACCGTCTTTATCTCGGGCTAAAGTCAGGGATAATTCCTTTTCATACGGGATCCATGACTCGAGAATATAGGTCCCTAGATCGATTATGTCCGCACACTTAGCAATGTCGGTTTGTTTTTTGATGATCTGTTTTCGGCGCTTACCAAAACCTTTTTGGATCGGTTTTAAAATGCATGGATAACCGATCGAACTGACTGCTTGGTAAACATCATCTAAACTGACGATCGTAGCGTACGGTGCAACGTTGATATTGAGCTGTTCAAAGAAAGCCCGTTCTAATAAGCGGTCCTGCGTGATCTCCAACGTATCACTACCTTGGGGGACCCGCGTGAAGCGTTGCAAGAATTTGACCGCCTCAACATCAATGTTTTCTGAGGTATAAGTTACTAAGTCACACCGCTGTGCAAAATCTTGGAGCTTTGTTTTTTCGTTCAACTTACCGACCATTTTTACATCAGCTTCGGCTAACACGGGATTACTTTCGTCTGAACAATAAACGATCACAGTAAAGCCCATTTTCTTAGCCGCCCGTGCTAACATGATGCCGTTGGGATTGCCCCCGATGATCCCTAAAGTATCGCCTGGAAAAAGGATCTCTTGTTCCATTCTCTCACAACCTCTCGTATCACTAATACTTACTTTCTATTTTACCACATTACTCAGCAAGACAGTATTTTAACAATGTAAATTTTTAAAAATATATTTTGTGCCACCTAACAAAAAAGTAGGCTATCACCTGCTTCACACATTATTTGTCTACATCTTCTAAAACACGCACTTGTTACTTGATATCTTTTTTAGCTAGTCCTGCTCTACCCTTGAAGGCCAAATTCAATAATACTGAACTTAAACTTGCCACCACGATCCCATTACCTAAGAATAGTTGAACTGCACGCGGTAGATTTTGGAAGATATTTGGATAGATCGACACGCCCAGACCTAAACCGATCGAAACCGCCACAACTAAGATATTTCGTTGGTCGGTAAAATCAACATTAGCTAAGATCCTGATCCCTTGCACACTGATCATCGCAAACATCACTAGCATCGCCCCACCTAAAACCGGTGTCGGGATCATCGTCGCTAACGCCCCCGCCTTAGGCAACAGCCCTAACAGCATCAAAAGTCCTGCTGACCAATAGATCGGACGCTTGGTCTTGATCCCTGAAAGCTCAAGCAAGCCAACATTTTGTGAAAATGTCGTATATGGGAAAGTATTGAAGATCCCACCTAAAATGACAGCCATCCCTTCAGCGCGATATCCAAGTTTGAGGTCTTTTTCGGTGATCTTTTTATTCAAAATATCCCCTAAAGCAAAATAAACACCCGTCGATTCGACCATGGAAACCAAAGCGATGATGATCATCGTAACTGAAGATGACCATTCAAAGTGAGGCATCCCAAAGTAAAAAGGCTGTGGTACGTGGAACCACGGTGCTTCATGTAATGGCGCCAAGGAAACTAGCCCCAGCGCTGCAGCTACTAAACTCCCGATCACTAATCCCAGTAAGACTGCGATTGAACTCAAAAAGCCCTTTGCAAAGACTTGGATCGCTAAAATCAAGATCACCGTCAAAAAGCCCAAAGTGATATTGGTAAGTGAACCAAAATCTTTAGCACTAGCATTACCACCACCGATATTTTGGATCGCGATCGGGATCAATGTCAGACCGATAACAGTGATCAACGTCCCTGTGACCACAGGTGGAAAGAGGCGTTTGACCTTCGAAAACTGGCCCGAGACTAGACAAACAAAGATCCCCGCCACAATGATCGCCCCATACATCGTCTGGATCGTAAATTGGCTTCCGATCATCTTTAACGGTTCGACAGCTTGGATCGCACACCCTAAAACAACGGGCAGGCCGATCCCAAAATAACGATTGCGCATAAGCTGAAGTAAAGTAGCTAACCCACACATAAAAATGTCGATCGAAACCAGGTAAGTCATCTGTTCGGTGTTAAAATTCAAGGCTGTCCCGATCAATAAGGGAACGGCCACCGCTCCAGAATACATCGCTAATAAATGCTGTAAACCTAGTAAAGCCGCCTGACTGTTATTTGCTTTTTTCATCGTGTTATTCCCCCACAAAGTGCACTTTATCGTCTTCAAAAGAAGCGATCCGCGCAAGTGATTCCAATCTTACCCCGCGCTCTTTGATCAATTTAGCCCCATCTTGGAACGATTTTTCAACAACTACCCCTGCTCCAACGATATGGGCACTAGCTTGGCGACAGATCTCAAGTAAGCCCAAGACTGCCTGCCCGTTAGCCAAGAAATCATCGATCACTAACACGCGGTCAGTTTCCGATAAAAATTTTTGGTCAACTGAGATCGTATTGGTCACCTTTTTAGTATATGAGTAGACCTCAGCCACATAGACATCACTATCCAAGGTCGATGGATTTTTCTTGCGCGCAAAGACCACTGGAACATCCATCACGAGTCCAGCCATGATAGCTGGTGCGATCCCTGAAGCTTCGACCGTCAAGATCTTTGTCACAGCCTCATCTTTGAATAAACGCTCAAATTCTTGGCCGATCTCATACATCAACTGTGGGTCGATCTGATGGTTCAAGAATTGATTGACCTTTAATACGTTTCCCGGTAAAACAACACCATCTTGTTTGATGCGTTCTTCTAATACTTTCAAGCTATAGCCCCCTAAAAATAATAAAGACCAGACTTTGGCAAAAACAAAAGTCTGGTCTCCTAACGTTTTTTTACTCATAGTCCAAGATTTACGGTCTTGGGTAGAAACTCGCCAACCAGATTATGGCATTATATAAGTAACCTGTAGCTAGAATAGCATAACTATTTTTCGTTTTCAAGCTCAAATATTCGGCTTTTACACCAAAATATCTGAAATGTATCATAAATCGTATTGATTTAAATTATACTGTTTGATCAAGGCAATCAACTTTTCGGCATAATTAGGATCAGTCGCGTAGCCTTGATTTTGTAAAGCCCACGCTGCTTGTTCATAATTTTTGGCTTGCAGTACTGGCCCATAATGATCGGTATTCCAGTCCGTTCCATCAACAAAAAGTTGTGTATGCGCCTTGACCGAATCTTCCCAACTGCCATAGACTGCAAAAGTATCCTTGATCGTAGTCCATTGGCCATCGACATATTCTTGCGTTGTCATCAAAGACCCGTTCGGATTTTTGATCCCAAATAAGTTATTGTACTTAGCAGAAAGTTCACTTTTGCCCCAATCAGACTCTAAGGCTGCTTGAGCTAAGGTGATACTTGCTAAAACACCATACTGGCGCTGTTCGGCTTGCGCGATCGGAGCAAGTTGCTTGATAAAATTTTGTTTAGCTTGTTCATCATTTGAAGTTGTCGCTTGCGGTGTCTCACTAGTAGCAAAATATTTATCTGCCATGCCCGTAAGAAATGTTACCGCTAGTAGCACTATAAAACCTAAAAAAAGTAACTGTGAGTAATTTTTCTTTTTTCGACGTGCCACAAAATACCGCCTTTCTTAAAAATCAAGAACCTACGCTTTTAATTTTCTCAGTAAAGAAAGCGAAACACTGGGGGCAATGATCGCTGCCAAAGCCGCTTCTGGTAACCCATTTGTTGCCACGACCCCCAATAGATATGGTAACAAGGCTGCTACATCCAAGGCATACATGGCTGGTGCTTGCCCTTGATAAAAGAGATAGATCTGGCCTAAAACTAACGATGTATTAGTCAATGACCCTAAAACGGCTGCGATACCTGCAGCTAAGATCTTTGAGGATAAGCGTTTAGATAACCACATAAATGTATAGCCTGCCACGACCCCGATCAAGATCCGAGGTAAAACAGAGACCAGTGGATTCGTAAAGACGATCGTTGCCAAGGGACTCGTCGGCCAAACAAAGGCGCGAATAAAGGTGATCGTGCCCCAGACTCCACCGACGATCGCACCATCTTTAGGTCCTAAAACGAGTGCAGCCACGATCACAGTGATATGGATGATCGTTAAATTAAGGGGGCCAAGTGGAATATAACCCAGAAATGGGATAAAATTTTGGATGATAATGATCGCTGTAAATAGCGCTAAAAAGGCGATCCGTTGCGTTTTTTTTCGTTGTTTCAAATTAAACTTCCTTTTTTATGATCTTTTTATAGATTATATTATCCTGCGTTAAATATTACAAAAGAAAAGTTCGCTGATCACTTGTAAGTTTATTTTAGTCAAATTTGGCTATGATGCAAGGAATTTTCCAAAAATTTAAAAAAGTCAGTTCTAATGCTTACAGCACTAAAACTGACTTTATATTACACTAAATAAATTGTAAGATCGCCATCAAGATCGGTACTACGACTACAAATAAAACAGTACTCATCACGACCACATCAGTCGCATATTTAACATCCCCATGAGCTTCCTTTGCCAAAATAGGTAAGACGGCTAACATTGGAGTTGCTGATTGAACAACTAATGTTTGACGCATCAATGTCGGTAAGTCGACCCCAAAACTTGCACCTGCTTTGATCAACAAGATCAACACGACTGGTGATAACACAAAACGACCTAATAATGCCAAAATCGAATCGCGTTCGAACCGGAAATTGTTCAAACCTGCATCACATAACACGATCCCGATATAGATCAAGGACAATGGTGTCACCAAAGCACCGACATAAGACAAGGTTTGTCCCATAAAACTTGGTACTGGGATCCCTAATAGCAACCACACGATCGCTACGATAAAACCAACGAGTGGCATTGGTAGAACTTTTTTCCAATTGATCTTATGAGCTTTCTTTTGACTCTTATCGACCGTTGGATCATCATTTGAGATCAAGTAGACCCCAAAAGCCCAAGTTGAAACGGTATTGATGATGTAATAGATCAAGAAATAACTCATCGCCTTTTCACCAAAAAGCGCATTGTTCAAAGGCATCCCGATAAAGATCGTATTTGCGTTAACGACCGCATTCATGAAGATCCCCCGACGACCCGGCTTGATCTTTAAGACTTTAACTGCTGACCAAGCGATCACATAACCAATGATCACACCTAAGGCTGGGAAAATAATACCTTTTCCTAAACCTAAGAGGCTTTCCCGAGTCAAGTGATCCATCACACCCATAAAGATCGAAGCTGGTAAAGCGATCTTAGTGATCAAAGATGCGATATTGCCACCAAATGAATCGGCAAACCAACCTGTTTTACGTAAAATATAACCAAGTGCCATGATCAATACGATCACAAGCACACTTGAGACGGAAGTTAAAAAAACTGCCATAATAATTCTCCTTTTTCTTCTGCCAAAGATAAAAGACCAACAAGTGGCCTTTTATCAATTTATTAATATTTAGGTTCCCACTTCATATCAGCCACTGCCTTCTTAGCGTCTGTCACGCCAGCAAGGCCTTGATCGATCGCTGATTGTGCTACGACTTGAGCAACTGTTTGTGAGAATTCTTGTAACTTAGAAACTGGTGGTAACACTGCAGCACCTGGTTGATCTGGATCAACGATACCACCTAAAGCGTGGGCTGCATCGGCCAACATCTTTTCGTTTAAGATCTTAGCTTTAGCCGCGATCGCACCAAAACCAACACCTGGGTAGACCAAAGCATTGTTTGCTTGACCGATATTGTAAGTTACACCGTTATATTCGATATCACCAGCTGGGATACCTGTTGCAACTAAAGCACGACCATCTGTCCATTTCAAAAGATCTTCTGCTTTAGCTTCAGCCAAACGTGTTGGGTTAGACAATGGGAAGATCACTGGACGTTTCGTGTGAGCTGCCATTTCCTTAACGATACTTTCCGTGAATGTACCTGGTTGTGTCGAGGTCCCGATCATAACAGTTGGATGAACTGCTTTAACGACAGCTTCTAAGTTCGTTAACTCATCAGCATTCTCAAATTCTGAACGTTTGCGCACAAAAGCTTTTTGACCTGGAGTTAGATCTTCTGTATCTTCGAATAAAAGCCCTTGTTTATCGACTAAGTAGAAGTGCTTTTTAGCTTCTGTTTCGCTCAAGCCTTCGCGAACCAATTCATCAAATAACATATTGGCGATCCCGACACCAGCTGTCCCAGCACCGAAAGTCAAGAAGATCTGATCGGTGATCTTTTCTTTAGAAATATTCATCGCACCCAAGACACCAGCAAGCGAAATGATACCTGTTCCTTGGATATCGTCATTGAAGGTCAAGATCTTATCTTGATATTTTTCCAAGATGACCGCTGCATTCGAGCGTCCAAAGTCTTCAAAGTGCAGTAAGCTTTCAGGGAAGAGTTTTTCTGCTGCAGCAACAAACTTGTCGACCATTGCATGGTATTTTTCACCATAAACACGTGCATGGCGGTTACCAAGGTAAAGAGGATCATTCAATAGTTTTTCATTATTTGTTCCGGCATCAAGTGAAACTGGTAAAACTTGAGCTGGATCGATACCAGCAGCTGCTGTGTAGACCATCAATTTGCCGACTGCGATATCAACACCATTAACGCCCCAATCACCCATACCAAGGATACCCTCAGCATCAGTTACAACGATCAAACGAATGTCACGCCCGTCAGCCGCATTTCGCAAGGACTCTTCGATGCTGTCTTGGTCATCAACAGAAATAAAAGCTGCTTCTTGGGGACGCGTGAAGATCTCACTGTATTGTTCGATCGATTCAGCGATCACTGGATCATACACGATCGGCATAAATTCTACGATATGTTGTCCCATCAAATAGTAGAATAGTGTTCGATTCGTATTAAAGATCGTCATCAAGAATTGGCGTTGTTCTAATTGGCTTGATTTGCGCTTGAATTGACCGTAAGCTTGGTCTGCTTGTTCTTGTAAAGTTTGGACCTTAGCTGGTAAAGCACCTGTCAAACCAAGTTCTTTACGTTCTTTAACTGTAAAAGCTGTTCCTTTATTTAAAAAAGGATTATTTAAAATGTTCATTGTATCTGCCATGTTTATCGGCTCCTTTTTTACTAGATCTCAATTGATGTCACTCATTTTAAAACGGTGCGATTTTTATAGTCAACTTTGTGGTACACTATTAGTAAAATTAATATGAGCTTTTAAAAAGCTGTCAAATCAAGGATCTGAAGATGAATATTAGAGATTTTGAATATTTCCACCAATTAGTCAAAGAAAAAAATTTTTCCAAAGTTGCCCAGATATTCTCTGTTAGCCAACCAACGGTCACATTAGCGATCAAGCGGCTCGAAGAAGAATTTGAAACGACCTTTTTTATCCGGGATCGCTCACACAAAGAATTACTGGTCACCCCTAGTGGCTACCAATTTGATGCCCATTTAAAAGTGATCTTAAACGAGTTAGCTATCGCTAAAAAAGAAGCTTTGCGTGCTAAACAAGAAAAATTACTCTTTGGGCTACCACCGATCATCGGCAATTATTTTTTCCCCAATATCGTTTCTAAATTGATCGCGACTGGTTTGATCGAACAACTCGAGACTAGGGAAGCTGGTTCACAAGCTCTACTTAAGCTCTTATTAGATGGCTCGCTTGATTTTTGTCTCTTAGGCTCACTTGAACCTTTGACCCAACCCGCTCTAAAAGCTGAAACTTTTGCTCAAGCGTCATTTAAGATCATCGTCAGCAAGCAACATCCCCTAGCCTCAAAAAAGGCCGTCTATTTTTCCGAATTAAAAGACGAGCGCTTTATCGTGCATAATGAAGGCTTCATTCATGATAAGGTCCTCAAACTCTTAGCACAAAAAGAGCACTTCCGACCTGATGTCATCTACCGTACTAATTACGTCCACGTGTTAAAATCCATGGTCGTAAGCAACACGGGGATCGCCTGTTTGACAGACATTGCGATCAGCCCCAACGATGACTTTTCCGTTCTAGAACTCCTAGACGAACAACAGCCCAAATTCTTACTCTCGATCGTCACACGTGCGACTCAAGTAATGACACCAGCTAAAAAACAGTTGCTAGATATCTTGCACGACACGGTCTATAACTCCCCTATCGGAAAGGAAAATGAATAATGACTTTAGCAAGATTTACCGCTCCGCAACAACAATATTTCAAACTAGCTATGACCGAACTCAAAGCACAAAAGAAACGTTCCCACTGGATGTGGTTCATGTTTCCCCAATTACGTGGCTTAGGCAAAAGTCAGACCGCTCACTTATACGGGATAGCTGATCTCAATGAAGCCCAAGCCTTCTTGGCCGATCCATATTTAGGCAACAATTTACGTCAATTGTGTGAAGTTCTGTTACAAGTTCCGACCAATAACGCTAAAACGATCTTTGGTTTTCCCGATGATCTAAAGCTCAAGTCGTCAATGACACTCTTTTTTAAAGCCAGTAACGACCCCATTTTTCAAGCTGTACTGGATAAATTTTTTCACGGTGAACATGATCAAAAGACCCTTTTATTACTAAAAAATATGTAACAAACAAAACTAACATAACAACAAGGCCCTCACCACGATGCCACGTGGTGAGGGCCTTATATACTATTCTTTTCGCAAAGCTTCAACTGGGTCTAATTTTGAAGCGCGATCGGCTGGCAAAAGTCCCGCTAACATGCTGATGACTACACTGATCACGATCCCTGTCAAAATATAGTTAGTCGTCATCATCACTACTGGCACCTCAAACTGCGCTACCGTAAAATGGTTGACTAAAACTTGTAAGATCCAAGTTAACACGACTCCCAGTATTCCTGAGCTGAGACCGATCAAGAAAGCTTCTGAAACAAAGATCCGGCGAATGTCTTTTCTTCTAGCACCTAAGGCTTTCAAGACTCCGATCTCTTTAGTGCGTTCAACCACCGAGATATTCAAGACTACTAAGATCATGATCGCTGAGACCACTAACGAAACGGCGGCGATCGCGGCTAAGACATAGCTGATGACATCCATCATCTTAGTAAACATCTCAGTCATCGTTTCTTGCATCGAGCCACTGAAACCAAGCTTTTTGACCTCATCTTTGATCTTTTCGGTATTGTCTTTATCCTTAGTATAGAGATAGACAACATTAGGCTTCAACGTCTGTCCATTTTGAGCAAAAATATCTTTTAGATCGCTATAACGGACGATTGCAGTGCTGAAGTTAGACCCCTGCTGTTCATAGGTCCCGCTGACCTTTAATTTTTGCTCGACTTGCTTACCATCGATCGTTAGCTTGAACGTTACTTCTTTACCAACAATATTCTTGGTCAAGAGATCTGCCGTTCCCTTATCAAGTAATACCTCATCTTTTCCAGGGGCTTTACCTGAAACGATACTTGACTTGGTGATATTGCTCGACATCGTTTGTAATGTCATGATCGTAGCATTTTTATCACCATAACTAACACTGTTTGTGCCTAACGAAAGCGTCGAATAGCCCTTTTCCAGACGATCGACATGTTTGATAGTTTTAAGTTTTGTGATATCTTTTGTCGTAAAATCATTATCTGTTCCCGAGCCCGTCAAAGCTGCCATATTGTTTTGTTGCATCCGACTGATCTCTGCATGATCGTCCATATCCGGTTGCTTATCAGGATCAGGCATCATGCTTTGGCGATGGACTTCTGTCACATTAGGATTGGTGTAACTATTCATCGTATCTTTAATATAAGTAGTTACGCCCCGCCCGATCGATAACATCAAAACAACTGCCATGATCCCGATACTAGTCCCAAAGGCAACTAAAGTATTACGGCCCAATTTGGCTTTCATATTGAGAAAGGCTAATCTGATCGCATTGAACAAGCTCATATTTTTGACTTCGATAGCGTCATGTTCTGTTCTCGTCGCTAAGGGCTCTAACTTACCCGTCACTTCATCTGAAACCAGTTCTCCATTATCGATCCGCAAGACCCGTGTACAATGGGCAGCTACACGATCTGAGTGAGTCACCATCAAAACTAACTTACCACTTTGCGCGATCTCTTTGATCAAAGCCAAAACATTGTCTGTCGTTTCAGCATCTAAAGCCCCCGTAGGTTCATCAGCAATGATAACATCGGGATCATTGATCAAAGCCCGGGCGATCGCAACGCGTTGCTTTTGGCCGCCAGAGATCTGATCTGGCTTTTTATAGAGATGATCTTTTAAACCAACCTTTTCTAACAGTTCCTTAGCGCGTTTGACCCGCGTCTCCTTATCGACATTAGATAACGTCATCGCTAAGGCAACATTATCGATCAAATTCAAATGGGGGATCAAATTAAAGTTTTGAAAGATAAACCCGATGCTTTTCTTATGGTAATCAGCTAGTTCTTGTGCAGTGTAATCGCGCAAATTTTTACCGCGATAACTGATTTCACCCTCAAAGTCAGAATCCAAGCCACCGATCAAATTCATCAACGTGGATTTTCCACTCCCCGATTCACCGACGATCGAGACTAACTCACCGGCTGAAAAGGTCGCATTGATATTTTTCAACGCCTCAAAGGTGCCGCCTCCAGCCATTTTATAAATTTTAACGACATTTTTTAATTTTAAGATATCCATCCTGCCCATCCTCTCTGTATCTTCCCCCTCACCATAATTTTAATATTTAATAATTGAACCGTCTACAAAAAAAGACTAGTGACAATTGCCCCTAGTCTAAGCCGTTTTAACTATGCATGTGCTCTTCTACTAAAGATAGCCGACACAATAAGTACCAAGATCACCGCACCGATGATCGAAGGAATGATCGCCATCCCCGCAACCTGTGGTCCCCAAGCACCTAGTAAAGCTTCACCTAATGATGAACCGATCAGACCAGCTAAAATATTACTGATCCAGCCCATCGAACCACCATTTTTCGTCAAGGCACCTGCAATTGCACCAATGATCGCACCAACGATCAATACCCAAAGCCAATGTAACATTTAAATCACTTCCTTATTTATTTTTATCGTCTTTTTCAAATTTTTCTTTTAGTTTTTCAGCACCCTGTTCGATATCTTCTTTCAGATCAGCTGCTTTTTCACGCGCTTTACCCAACAATCCTTGTGCTTTACCTTGCGTTTCGCGCACCTTGTCATCGGTCAATTTTCCTTCAGTCTCTTTGACCTTACCTACTGCCTCGTCTTTTAAGCCTTTTAATTTTTCTTCACTCATTTTTGGTCCTCCTACTTATTATCTTGTTGCAATTCTTCTTTAGTTTTTACGTCGTTGATATGCATTTCAAATTTCACTAAATTTAGCCCTGTCATCTCGCGTAAAGCTTTTTGGACTCTGCTTGAGACCTCTTCAAAGATCGTCTCGGCACTTTTACCATATTCGATCGTGGCATCCATTTTGATCGCCACTTGCTTTTCACCGACTTCAGCTTCGATCCCCTTGGTCTTATCGGTCCCTTGGGTCAGTTTATCGGTAAATTCACTGAACATGTTGCCATCAAGTGAAATGATCCCGGGAACTTGATTTGCTGTGATCCCGGCAATTTTTTCGATCACCTGATCATCAAAGGTCAATTTCTGTTCTAACTTTTCTTTCTCCATATCGCTTACCTCGCAATTTCTTTGTATCCCTAGACAATAGTAACTTTTTGATCATAATGATATGGTTTAAGTTTTAAATTTAAACGTCTTAGTTCGATATTCAACATCTCCTTTAAATCACGCCTCACAGTTTGGGTGATTTGTGACTCTAACACTGTAGGATCGGTCGTTTGCGATAACGTCGCCACAACAACTACATCAGCTTGCCTTCGATTAGATAACAACTTAACTTTGACCTCAATGTTAAACAGATCATACTTACCAAGCGTCAAACGAACATTATTCTCAACTGCCTTTTGATCGATCTGAACCTTACTGGCATGATCGCGGTGGATCGTCATACTGCCCTGTGTCGTCGGACGACTGATCGTCCAACTAAGCCACAAAACTGCAAGTACAACTAGATATATCCCAAGGCCTAAAATGACCTTTTGCCCAAAGTCAGTCAGTAGATAGGCAAAAATATTTTGGAAGATACTTGCCTGTGGGAAAAACCACCAAGCGATCACGATGCCTCCTAAAGTAGCTTGGAGAAACATTCCGAAACAAACACTCCATTTGATCCATGCTTTCATGACATCACGCCTTTCTTGTCCCTGTCTTAACCTTAACAGGTATCTCACCTTTTTGCATGCTATTTCATAAGCAAATCAAACTTCTTAACATAAAATAAATAATATTTAATTTTTTATTATTTTTTCAAAAAAAGAGGCTTTTGTGATATTTGCACCACAAAAGCCTTAAATCATTATTACTATTCAATTCGTTTAAAGAAGAAACTCTTTAACCAATTACGATTTTTCTTTAGTTGTACATAAGCTATCACTGCGAAAAGCAAGGCACCGATAAAATCAGCAAACAGATCGCCCATCGTATCCATCAACGCAGCGCGTCCAACTAACGGACGTCCCGCCTGCATGTAACGTTGGAGGTTCATGCCAAAACTATCACACGTAAACTCATAAAATTCCCATAACACACCACAAAAGACCGCAAAGGCTACGCTATACATCCCAATAAAAAAGGGTGAGATCTTTTCGATAGCATCATCTGGAACTAAAGCGCCAAAGGCTGAAAAGGCAAAACCACCTAACAATGCACCACTTAACAAATGCAGCCCTTTATCCCAATATGGAACACTGTAGAAATGATAGACTGTCCCTAAATAGACTGACCCATAAATAAAGAGGGCAAAGAACAAATACAATGTTGGTGGTAAATAGATCCGCAAGCGCTTAGCGACCCACTTGGGGATCAGTACAATGATCAAACCTAATACGATCTCAAGTGCTAAAAACCAAGCTGCTCCTTGCTCTGCTGTGGGACCTAATAGAGCATCCTTGACTGTAAAGCCCAAGGATAACACCATCGAAATAACGACGAACAGTAAAAATATATTCAAACAACGTTCACTAAAACTGCTTTTTTGCATGTTTTTCTTCCCTTCAAAAAATACTGCTATGTATTAATTAAAGGACAAGCACACAATTTTCGCAAGCGATTATCATCAAATCGTTGGGAAAAGTCCATAATTTTCCGTTTCAAGCACCTTAGTTTTGATCTTGCGCTCCGACAATCCCTCTTGTAGCAGTGGTAACTTTAAGCGTGATTGTTGGTCCAGTAAAAAAACGACCATTTCTGCTTCGTTGACCCCAAATTCATCAGCTGCAAACGCAACCAGCTTCAAATGTAGATCTTCTGTCAACTTTTTTAGTGCTTGATTCAACACTTGTTGTTTTGAGTTATTACTCTTGATAAGTAACATGTCGATTCCCCCTAATTTTTAGTAAGGCAAAAAGGGGTTCCCACATCAGGCCCCCCTTATGCCGATAAGTATGAACAAGCTCGATCAAAAAAGATCGGCTTTCCGCCACTATAACTTATAATGCCAGAAAAATGTTTTATCAGGTCTTGACTGATTTCAGGACGACAAGCTTTTAACGCCCTAAGGCTGATACAGCGGGGCTTCACCGCTTAGCCTAAAACTTGAAAATGACAGGATATAAAAATTATGCTATGATTGTGTCAGAATAATTGATCAAAGCTGACCAGCTAATTGTTGGCGCAATTGCTGGCATTAAGTTTCAATATCGTCAATGGACATGGATCAGTATACGGGAAAGTAATACTGATCCTTTCAACAAAGCAAACAAAATAGAGACAATTTTTAGATATACCTAAATCCTTTGCACTATGAATATATCACTCCAAAATAGGTATGTCAATAAATTATCTTCATTTTGCACCCGCTTTTTTCATTGGCGCTTTATTTGGTCGAATTGATAAAGGAGGTGTGATATGAAGTCAACGATCCCCGAAGTGATCATCACACTTCGAGAAAGTCACGACCTATCGCAAGCACAACTTGCTAAGCTGATGGGCTTAAATAAAAACGTTATGGGGCGGATCGAACATGGTGATCGCCCATTACGCGCAGAGGAGATCTTAAAACTAGCCGAGATCTTCGATGTCTCAACTGATTTTATCTTAGGTAAAAAGTCTGCGGATATTCCTAAGGGAGAAAAGCTTTATCACAAATATAATGAACAAACTGCAAAAGATCTCGCACGCAAGATCAAAGACTTGATCGCTCTTACTGAAAATGAACCCGATCTAAACTTTGACGGCCTACCTCTAACATCTGACAATCGCAAGTTACTTGCCAACGCGCTTGAGATCGGCTTAGAACTCAGCCAACGCAAGCAAGCAGAGCATTATGATAATAACTAGAAAAGTTCTCTAATTTAGAGGACTTTTTATTTTACTTTTCTGAGGCAAGTGCTAAACTAAAACCAAACATACGTTCAGGAGGTTTAAAAATGGAGCGCTTATTTGAAAAAGTCATTACTCTCAAACGATACGATCGGACTTTTGATCCTTATATTCTCTGTGCTACCTTAGATATTGAGATCTTATACTTTGATCTTGGCGATATTCTAGGCTTTAAAACCACTTACTGTGATGTCTCATTGATCTATCTCAACCAACACCTTGCCACTACTACGCAACGTTTTGTCGTCGCACATGAACTAGGGCATATTTTGCTCCATAAAGGGATCAGACCACTATTGCTCCAATATATGAACCATAGTCGTTTTATCTCACACTTTGAAGCAGAGGCCGATCGATTTGCGATCATCTTGCTTTTATGTCACTACTACGCGACGACCGATCTAGAAGTTGGTCCAGATAAATTGATGTATGAGCTGGGGATCCCCGAGCATTGTAAGGCATTATTCTTAGATACGTTTTCTCAAATGCAATTGCATTAGCAACACTTAGCGCAGTTACTGCTTTAAAATAAAAAAGCCACGGTCAAGACCGTAGCTTTCATGAAATATATTAGTTTGTAAAACCGTATTTCTTGTTGAAGCGATCCACACGACCATCGGCTTGTGTGAATTTTTGCTTACCTGTGTAGAATGGGTGTGAGTCGCTGGAGATTTCCACACGAATCAATGGGTATGTGTTACCGTCTTCCCATTCAATTGTTTCTTCAGTTGTCTTTGTTGAACCAGACAAGAACTTGTAACCTGTAGCTGAGTCCATGAAAACAACTTTGTGATAATCTGGATGGATTCCTTGTTTCATTCTAATTTCGCTCCTTTGCCCTGATCCATTTGCTGGGTCAGAGTTATTTTCGTGTTATACAACAAACAACATGATACCATGAATTTTACTTCGTTGCAATTATCTTTTGCGATTTTGTGTCGAACTATTTGAAAGTTCTAGTTGATCGATCTGCATACAAAAATCTTGATTATTTTTGGTTTGGCGCAAGATCTTTAAGATCTGTTCGGTGTCCTTTAGCGTGTCATCCCCCATCGCACGGCGCAGTTTCCAAACTGCTTCCAATTCATCGTCTGAAAGGAGTAATTCTTCTTTACGCGTTCCTGATTTTTTCAAGTCGACCGCTGGGAAGATGCGACGTTCGGCTAAGGTTCGGCTCAATTGCAGTTCTTGGTTACCGGTCCCCTTGAACTCTTCAAAAATAATATCATCCATTCGACTACCAGTATCAACTAAAGCGGTCGCCAAGATCGTCAAGCTCCCACCTTCTTTGACATTCCGCGCAGCCCCAAAGAACTTCTTAGGGCGATACAGTGCCGTTGGATCAAGACCACCAGATAAGGTCTTTCCGCTTGCTGGGACGACTAGATTATATGCTCGAGCTAAACGTGTCAACGAATCCAATAAGATGATGACATCTTGTTTGTCTTCAACTAACCGCATCGCTCTTTCTAAGACCAGCTCAGAAATATGCACATGGTTTTCTGGACGTTGATCAAACGTTGAGTAGACGACCTCACCATTTGGATTGATCTTCGATAAATATTCTTCCAGATCGGTCACTTCTTCAGGTCGTTCATCGATCAGAAGGACTAATAACTTTGCTTCGGGATGATTTTTCGAGATCCCTGCCGCAATATCCTTTAAAAAGGTAGTCTTACCCGCTTTAGGTGGTGCCACGATCAGCCCCCGTTGGCCAAAACCGATCGGGGCAAATAGGTCGATCATTCGTGTCGATAATTTTTTAGGATCATGTTCTAAGATCAAACGTTGATCAGGATATTTTGCCGTTAACGCTGGAAAATGCGGTCTACCTTTGGCTTCTTCTGGACTTTTTCCGTTAACAGAATCGATATAAAGCATTCCATAGCGGTCGTTAGCGACATTTTGTCTTGGAGGTCGGACTTTACCTACGACCTCATCGCCGTTACGCAAGCCAAAGCGCTTGATCTGAGAAGCCGAGACATAAATATCTTCTTTGGATTGATTATAATTCAATGGACGTAAAAAGCCGTAGCCACCTTCATCATAAAAGATCTCTAAGACGCCCTTCATGACAAAACTTGATTCTTCTGCTTGAGCACGGATAACAGCCAAGGAAAGTTCTTTTTTGTTCATCTGGCTGTAGTATTTGATCTTATACTTACGTGCGTACTCATATAATTCTTTTAACGTCTTTTTTTGTAAGTCTTCTAAAGTTTGCATTTCTGACATGCGATCGCCTCTATCGTAATTATTTTAAAAATCTAGTGTTTCACTCTCAGTGATAACTTTCAGATCAACATTTAACCCGCGGAATTTTTCAACGATCCGATCATACCCACGTAAAATGTTGTCCGCCTTGGTGATCGTTGTTGTACCATCTGCCATTAAAGCCAAACCTAACAATGATACGCCGGCTCTGATCTCGCCAGCTTCTACCGTTGTACCGATCAACTTCTTAGCGTGACCGATCGTGATCACACCATCTTGACTGGAGATCTTAGCACCCATTTTTTGCATTTCAGGAATATGCTTAGTTCTTTGTGGGTAAAGGGTATCAATAATCGTTGAACTGCCCTTAGCTTTCATTAAAAGTGGAGTCAAGGGTTGCTGTAGATCAGTGGCTAAGCCTGGGAAAGGTGCGGTTTTGACGCTAACTGGGGCTAGAAGGTCGCCCCCAGGAACATAGATCTTATCTTCATCGATCTCAAGGGTCACGCCCATTTCTTGCATCTTAGCGATAAAAGGATCCAAATGTTCCGTGATCACATTTTTCACCAAGACCCCTTCACCGTTTGCAGCTGCAAATGACAAATATGTTCCCGCTTCGATCCGATCGGGAATGATCGTGTGAATGTTTTGCGCTTTTAAGCTGTCAACACCCTGTACGCGGATCACATCCGTTCCAGCCCCACGGATCTTAGCCCCCATGTTATTTAAAAATGTTGCTAGATCAACGATCTCTGGCTCACGTGCAACATTTTCCATGATCGTTGTCCCTTTAGCTTTGACCGCAGCTAATAAAACATTGATCGTCGCACCGACCGAAACTAGATCAAAGAAGATCCGGGCACCTTGTAAGCCTTCTGGACCAGTCGTGATATAAACCGTATCATCTTTTTCAACGACTTTAGCGCCCAAAGCTTTAAAGCCCTTGATATGTTGGTCGATCGGACGTGGCCCGATATTATCACCACCGGGGAAACCTACGACAGCTTTACCGAATTTACCAAGCAAAGCACCCATAAAATAATAAGAAGCTCGCAAACTGCGAATAGCTCCACCGGGAAGTGTAGTGGATTCGATCGTTGTTGGATCAACGGTAAGTTTTCCTCGGTTATAAAATGATTTTACGTTCATTGATTTTAAAATCAACATTAAGTTGTGCACATCTAAAATATCAGGAACAGAATCAAATTCAACAGGTGTATCAGCTAAAATGGAAGCTGGAATAAGAGCTACAGTACTATTTTTGGCCCCGCCGATCGTCACTTCTCCTGACAATTTTTGCGAACCCTTGACAATCATTTTTTTCATTTTGTTAAATTCCTCACTAAATCAATTAAATAAATATATATCTTTTCGAATCATCATCAAATAGTCTGCGCAGATTATTAAACAGTAAACAATGCGCCATATTGAATTTTACAGGATAAAAGCTAAGGTTTCAATGTAAATTAGTGCTTTATCAGTGAAATATCTTAGCTAATTTTTAAATTACACTAAAACAGCATTGCAATTCGAAATATATTTCAAATCACAATGCTAAAAATCAGCTCACCTGAGCAGCGTATATTCAATTTCCCCGTTATTACATACCGCTAACAGCACATTATTCGGATCATTTGCTTTAAGGTAGATCTTAGCGTTACTTTCTTGGCTGATAATTTTTGAAATTGGAACGAGTTGGTTTTGGATATAGCCATCTTTATCATTATTTCGTAAATTTCCCAATAGCGAACCATCCCTCGGTATCACTTGATAGCCCGCTTTAAATGGACTTATATCGACTTTTATCCCTCTTTGAGCGTATAGTTTTATTATCCTTTTTTCTTTTGAAGTATCTTCCGGCTTACTCTTAAATACTTTTTCAGATCTCGAAGTATGCTGCTCTCTTTTAGGTGCGGAGCTGTTCCCACACCCACTTAGCACACTGATCATTGTTGCAATAAGTAAAAATATTGACCATTTTTTAGCCATCACTAACCTTCTCACTTAGTTATTTTACGCTGATCCTACTACTTATCGCTGTTAACTACAACTCAATAATTATAGCTATTAAAAAAAGCACCTCAAATTGAAGTGCTTTTAAATGGTCTATTTTCCAGCAGCTGCAGCTACGAAAGCAGCAAATAAACCTTCTGGACGTTGTGGACGGGATAAGAATTCTGGGTGGTATTGCGCAGCCACAAAGAATTTGTTTTCTGGAATTTCCACAACTTCGACTAAATGGTTGTTTGGTGAAGTACCGGCAAAGACTAAGCCTTTTTCAGCCATGATCTCACGGTATTGGTTGTTAAATTCATAACGATGACGGTGACGTTGTTGGATCACGTCTTGGTTACCATAAGCTTCGGCTGTCTTTGTACCCGGTTTTAATTTACATGGGTAAAGACCTAGCCGTTGTGTACCACCCATATCTTGAATTTCAGCTTGATCAGCCATTAGATCGATGATCTTATTCTTAGCATTAGGATCAACTTCTGCTGTGTTGCTATCTTCAAGACCACACACATCGCGGGCAAATTCAATACATGCCATTTGCATTCCTAAGCAGATACCTAAGAATGGCACGTCATTTTCACGAGCATAGCGGATCGATTGGATCATACCTTCAAGGCCACGGTCACCAAAGCCACCTGGCACGATGATCCCATCATAGCTACCTAATTGTTCGGCTACATTTTCAGCAGTCAATTTTTCTGAATCAAAGTAATCGATATTGATCTTAGAATCGATCGCATAACCTGCATGACGCAAGGCTTCGTTGACTGAGATATATGCATCTGGTAATTGAACATACTTACCAACTAAAGCGATCTTAACTTCACCATTTAAGTTACGTACCTTATCAGCTAACTTACTCCAATCAGTCATGTCAGCTTCTGGTGTTTCAAGATGCAACTTCTTACATACGATATCATCCATGTGTTGTGCTTGGAGGTTCAATGGGATCTGATAAAGTGTATCTACGTCCATTGATTCGATCACAGCTTCTGGTTCTACGTCACAGAAGTTAGCGATCTTGTCACGCATACTTTGAGAAATTGGTTTTTCTGTCCGAACGACCAAGATATTTGGTTGGATACCTAAGCCACGTAATTCCTTTACACTGTGTTGTGTTGGCTTGGTCTTCATTTCACCAGCTGCATTCAAGTATGGTACTAAAGTCGTGTGGATGTAAACTACATTTTCACTCCCAACTTCAGACTTCATTTGACGCAACGCTTCAAGGAACGGAAGTGATTCGATATCCCCTACTGTTCCCCCAACTTCTGTGATAACAACATCTGCATCGGTGATCGTACCAGCACGCATGATCTTTTCTTTGATCATATTTGTGATATGTGGGATAACTTGGACCGTTGCGCCTAAGTAATCACCACGACGTTCTTTTTTCAAAACTTCTGAGTAGATCTTACCAGTTGTAACGTTTGAGTATTTGTTCAAATTGATATCAATGAAGCGTTCATAGTGACCGAGATCCAAATCAGTCTCTGTGCCATCATCGGTCACGAAAACTTCACCGTGTTGATAGGGGCTCATCGTCCCTGGGTCAACGTTGATGTATGGATCGAATTTTTGGATCGTAACTTTTAATCCGCGGTTTTTCAATAAACGGCCTAGTGAAGCGGCAACAATACCTTTGCCTAGAGATGAAACAACGCCGCCCGTAACAAAAATATACTTGGTCATTATTAAATGCTCCTTTAATTTAATTTATCAGGGTAGAACTAACAAAAATAACAAGCTCCCTATTCATCTCTTAGAATAGGGAGCTTGCCTTGCCGTACGTCTGACTTCACCTATAAGTGAAGCGCCCATATTGAATTTTACATAAAACACTGCTTGACGTCAAGCACAAAATTATTAATCTTCTAAATCAGCATCTGATAATTCAGTCAACTGACCTTCGATCCCATCTGGAAGATCATCTTCTTCATCTTCTGGATCGTCGATATCGCTTAGATCTTTGCTATAAGCTTTTAATTCGCGATCTTCATCATCATCGTCATCATCGTCATAATCATCATCTAGATCGACATCTTCTGGATCATCATCATTGTAATCGATCACGTCATCATCGTCAGTCGCATCAGCCAAGAAAGCATTGACTTTCTTACGCTTCTTGCGTGGACGAGTTTCTTCTTCGTCTTCAGAGTGAACGAGTGCTTCGTCGATCGATTCAAATGGATACCATGAGCGTAAGCCCCAAAGATTATCCCCTAAAGAGATGAAGCTGCCATCAACATTTAAATCTGTATAAAATTGCGCTAAACGGTCACGGATCTCTTGGTCGCTCTTACCAAGATATTCTTGAATTGCATTTGTTAAGTCAGCAAAGGCCATCACATCACCTTTTTGACTTAAAATTGCGTGTGCAACTTCGACCATTGATAATTCATTGCGGTTAGCATCTTTGAATTTTTCTAGCTCCAAACTGGTACACGTCCTTTCCACAGTTTACTCTTCATCTTACAATATTAAGCCTTGAATTGCAATTCTAATTTGTATTCTCCCAATAATTCTTCACCCGAATATAAGAGATATTCCACCTTTAACTCACCGCTAGTTTCAGCAAGCTGTTCATATCTGTAAGTCGTACACTTGACCGCCAACGGAATGATCCCATAAGCTGTCTTATACTTAGCATTGGTTTGCTGACCCTCAGCTAAATTTAATTGCAAAGCTAACTCCTTTTGGCGTCTAGTCAGCAATAATTCAGCTGGCTTGATCTTTAAAATCGTTTGGGCGCCAGCTTTAGCCTCGGTATACCGCAAATATACCGTTTCTCCCTTACGCGTCAACTCACCCTGTTCGAGCAATTCAAATTTTTCGATCTCACCCGCCTGAGTTTGGACCGTTTTTAATTTTATTTCCACTGGTACTTGCATTGTCAAAACGCTCTACCCCATTTCTAAACATGTACAATTGATCACTCAACGTATATACTTATTATAACAATAATTATTACGAAGGGGGCTTTAAAATCACAACTCGCTATACCTCAAAAATGTTGCCGTTAGAAAAAGTCTTGCGCGACCCGATCCATGACTATATCTATATCAAACACCAAGTCATTCTCGACCTGATCAACACCCGCGAGTTCCAACGTTTGCGTCGGATCAAACAACTGGGAACGACCAATTACACCTTCCATAGTGCCGAGCATTCCCGCTTTACACACTCGGTCGGTGTTTACGAGATCACCCGTCGGATCTGTGATCTATTTGCACGAAACTACGCCACTAAAATATCGGGTGATGGTGGTTGGGATGATAACGAGCGCTTAGTAGCATTATGCGCTGCACTTCTACACGATGTAGGACATGGCGCTTACTCACATACTTTTGAACATATTTTTGAAACCGACCATGAAGAAATGACCCGCACGATCATCACATCAGAAAATACCCAGATCAATGCGGTCTTAAAACAAGTCGCACCTGACTTTCCCGAAAAAGTTGCCAGCGTGATCGCTAAGACTTACCCCAATCTCCAAGTCGTGCAAATGATCTCTAGTCAGATCGACGCTGACCGGATGGATTATCTTTTACGCGATTCGTATTTCACTGGGGCTAACTATGGAACATTTGATCTGACGCGGATCTTACGCGTCATGCGCCCAAGTAAAAATGGGATCGTCTTTGAATACAGCGGGATGCATGCAGTCGAAGATTACATCATCAGTCGCCTTCAAATGTATCAACAAGTCTATTTCCATCCCGTTTCCCGCTCAATGGAAGTTATTCTGGGCCATTTGCTCAAGCGAGCTAAAAACCTCTATTTAGCTGGTAAATTACCAAAAGATTTTGCCGCCGAGCTTTTACAGCCTTTCTTCGAAAAAGATTTTACACTAGCCGATTACTTGCGCCTTGACGATGGGATCTTAAATACTTGCTTTGAAAACTGGCGGACTGCCAAAGATCCGATCCTAAGTGACTTAGCCCAACGTTTCTTAGATCGTCAGCCTTTAAAATCAGTGCGCGTCACAGAAGAACAAGCTGATCTATTACCAAAATTAGCCTCACTCGTGACCAATTCAGGCTATGACGCTAATTACTACACTGCAACTAATGATAGTTTCAACTTACCCTATGCGCTTTATGATTCTAAAGCTAAGATCAATTTGATCCAGCCAAATGGCGACCTAGAAGAACTATCCGAGGTCTCACCTCTAGTCAAGGCTGTGACTGATAAAGAACTGGGTGACGAACGTTTCTTCTTTCCAAAACAAATGTTAGGTACTCCTGAAGACCAACAAGAAGTCTTCCAACCTTACTATCAAGAATTTTCAGAGCACATTAAAAATGACCGGCTCATCTAATGCAGTGGCCAGTGGATAACGAAGGCCCCATCGTGATGCAAAACATCATGATGGGGCCTTCATTGGTTATAGTGTCACAATGACAGCTAAAATTATCATAAAACTCCCTAAAAGCAAGCAATTGAAGCTAAACTTTTTAAAATGGATCGGTGCATTTTTCTTCTCTGAAGCTACCCGCTTGATGTCGATCTTGCGTTTGGCAAATTCTTCATCACTTTCACCCTTGCGTTGGCGTTGGAACCAACCAGCCAACAAGTTAGCGTGTAGTAAAATGTCAAACATCATTAAACACAATAACGCTAATCCACTCATAAATAAAATATCTGAAACTAAAATATGGTTGCTAGTCAAACGCCCAATGATCGTTAAAAGCAACACGATCCCTGCGATCACTAGATCACCTTTGAGCCAAATGTTTTCTTTGACAAATTGCATTCTCTTTTCTCACCCATTATTTATTAATTAAGTTTTTCGTACTGTCCACTGACTTCATTTAACTTTTGTGCCACTCCACTGGTCAGGTCAAATTGATACATACCTTTCAAATTGGAAACTTGCGGATCGCTTGGACTGGTATGTCTGATCTCGATCTGGTAGTGACCATTACCGAGATCTTGAACATAATATTGGTCACCGGCTTCTTGTGGGATCGCAGTCGCCTTACGAAAAGCACTCAAGACATCTTGGTTGCTCATCTTAGCTGACATTGAGGAGACAGCCTCACTTGGAGCACTGGCGATCTCGCTACCAGTTTCTTTTTTATACTCTGAACTCAGTAACTTCGAGCTCCGGGCGTTAGTGTATCCAGCCTTAGACGTTGCGTTATTTGAAGTAGTTACCTCACTTGTACTAGTAGCGGTACTACTTTGTTCAGAGCTAGTCGTCGCTTGTGCTGAAGCGATCTTGGCTTTATAGCCACCTTCTTTTTCTTGTAACATCGCCACAGCTTGATACTTACTAGAAAGCGAATCTAACGCTTGTAAACTACCGCCCGCTGCTTGATAAGCACCAGCTTGATAGTATTGTTCAACTTCATCGGCATAATGTTTAGCCAACTTTACGGCTTGATATTCTTTTTCAAGTTCATTGACTTGTTTGACTAAAGCTGTCGGTGATTCAACTTTCTCTAATTGAGCTAAGTATTTCTCCGCTTCGGTCAACTTAGCTGCGGTCACAGCCTTTTTAGCTGCCAAGAGCGAAGCAAGATCAGCTTTTAATTCCCGCACACGTGCTGGGGCCTGCTTGATATTTTTGATCTTATTCAACTCATCATAAGCTTGCTTATTTTCACCTGATTCCAAATATGAAAGTGCATTTTGATAGCGTTCATTGACTTTGGCTTGAACTGTTTGACTAGTGCTTTCGCTAGTCTTAGTCTCTGTTTGACGATTCGAACAGGCACTCAAGATAAATAGCACACTAAAAAGCAAACAGCCCAACGTTAATATTCTTTGTTTTTTCATAACTATCAGCCGACTATTAAAAAATAGCTTTTCCTTTCCGCTTTAAACAAACAGCATAATGATCTTACAGTTACATTATACCATTTTGCGCACTCATTTATCGATCTGGGCTCGTTTTTCATTGAGCTTTTTCCCGACCAAATACGTTGTGATCCAGATCACCAAGATCACAGCGATTGCTGAATAAAGTACCGCTAAGCATTCTTTGACAAAGATCTTGGAATTTAAGTAATAACTAAAGCCTGCCTCTAATTTGTACAACAAAATAAATAGCGCTAGATCACTGCCAAACATTCCAAAAAATAACGTATTAAACGTCATCCCCATGATCTGAAAGCCGATCGTTTTACCACTTTTGAAGACCTCGGGTAAAGTGATCGTCGGTCTTTGTTCGATCAATTCATTTAACCCACTTGCGACCGCGATCGCAGCTTCTGCAATTGCCCCTAAAGTACTCAAGACTGTTGTGGCAATGATCAACTGCTCGAAATTGACTCCGACCAAAAGATCAAACGCCTCGATCTCTTCGGATTGCTCGTTAGCAAAACCCTTGATCTGAGCGAAATGATCCAGCGGAATGATCAAGATCAGCATCACGATCAACACGATCAACGTCGCCTTAAAAGCAATATTGGCCGTTTTTTCATCCTTATTTCCCATATAGATCGTGATCGCTAGGATACAAACTCCCGCAAAAAAGGCGACCCAGACTGGAGGCAAACCACCCGTGATCAAGATGACTGTTATAAACAAAATGACAAAGTTGAATACGGCACTAAAAAATGCAGTTAGACCAGCTTTACCACCAACAAGTAACATCAAACCTGCTAAAATAAGCGTTAAAATACTAATTGCCGACATTTTACTTCCCCCCTAAAAACTGGGCACTTAAAAAACTAGCTAACGGAACAGTCAAAACGATCCCGATCCCACTGATCAACGCTTGGACGATCCCTAAAGCCATGGTCCACTCAAACGTATAAGCGATACTGTTACCCGTCTTGAAATATAAGACCGACATCGCAAACGTTTCTGCAAAAAAGATTAGCAACAAAACATTGACTAGTGGTCCCATGACCGAACGTCCGATCACTTGACCCGATTTAAATAATTGTTGTTTCGTCAATTCGGGTTGGCTGCGTTTCATCTCAAAAAGTGTTGAAACGATATCAGTCGCCGCATCCATAACTGCTCCTAACAAACCGATCACTGTCGCCGCTAAGAAAAGTTGCTTAGGTGATTGGGTCGCAAAATCTAAAGCTTCATAGTGCACGCCTTTACTCTTAGTAAAATACAGAACTAAACAGCCAATGATTAGTGCACTAGTCGTCCCGAGAAAGATCGCCAAAAAAGTCACGCTAAATTGCTTGTTTAGCCCGATCACTAACGCCAGAGATAATGCGGTAAAAAGCAAGGCCGCTATTGCAAAAAGCCAAAAGAAGTTCGTCAGATTCAAGAAGACATCTACTTGAACTATCAATAAAAACAAGACGAAATTTAAGATCACGCTCAACAACGAACGTATCCCTTGAAACTGTATCGTTAAATACAGTAAGACTACGACTGCCCAACTCAGCATTATCAAATAGACATCACGTTTATAGTGTGAGATCACGATGTCTTTTTGTCCACGATGTTCATGGATATTGACAAATATTTGTTGCCCTAGATGATATTTTTGATCAAGTCCACCTGATCTTGAATAAGTATTGTTGACTTTAAAACTTTGCCCGCGGTATTTACCATTCAATATCTCTAACGTCAAGGTCTGCTGGGTCGTCTCATCGCTGTTATTATACACATCGGTCGTTTTTTCCGGTGCAGCTTGCTTAACAGCGACCACTTTTCCGATCGGTTGTTGATATAAAAAAGCATCATTGCGCAAAAACAAATATAAACATAGGCCACTGACCAAGATCAAGGCTAGCTTGAGCCATGTTTTGGTGTTGACTTTCATTTTAGTCCCTCCAAAAATCAGTTTATTTAACCATATCACAACTTAGCCTCTAACATGTTAAAATATATCTAAACTTTGAAAAGGATGTGCCCCAATGAAAACGTCTGAACGTGTTTTAGAGTTATTGACAAGAAGTGAAACTTATCTTTCTGGGCAAGAATTAGCTGACCGTTTACAGCTCACCCGAGCCGCGATCTGGAAAGCGATCAAACAACTAAAAGAAGCCGGCTATCAGATCGACAGCAAACCACATGTGGGCTACCGCTACACCGATAGTGATACTTTGAATCAAACGGCGATCTTACAAGCTCTTTCTTCGGACTTAGACCTAGAACTCCAAGTATTTGACTCTCTTCCTTCGACTAATCTCAAAGCCAAAGAACTTGGATTAAACACTACGTTACAAACGCCACTAGTTGTGATCGCCGACCACCAAACAGCTGGCTATGGACGCTATCAACGAGATTTCATCTCACCTAAAAACACAGGGATCTATCTCAGTATCCTCTTAGCCAACAAGAGCACTGATTTTGACCCTGGACTACTTACGACGGCCACTGCCATCGCGGTCACGCGCACCTTAGAGAAAACACTGGCGCTAAAGCCCACGATCAAATGGGTCAACGATGTCTTAGTCGATGATAAGAAGATCTGCGGTATCCTGACCGAAGGGGTCGCTGATCTAGAGACCCAAAGTTTGAGCCAAGTGGTCGTTGGAACTGGGATCAACTTTTTGACCGAGATCTCAACTTTTCCCCCTGAGCTTCAAGCGCGCGTTGGAACTTTAGCCCCCTATGTCAAAAAAAATCGGCTCTCACGTAATCGTTTCATCGCAATTTATCTAAATGAATTCTTCAAAATCTACCAAAATTATACGACTGGTTCTTTTATGGATGAATACCGAGCTCACTGTGAATTGATCGGCAAACATGTCACTATCCAACGCCCGACCGGTACCTTAGAAGCACAAGTGATCGACATCAATGACCACGGTGCCTTAGTCTTAAAGAACGGACAAGTCTTGAATTCTGGTGAAGTTATCAAAGTTAGGAAGGTGTAATAATATGAAGATTATTTTTGTTTGTCTTGGAAATATCTGTCGCTCCCCGATGGCTGAAGCAATGTTTAAAGAGATGATCGCTTCAGCTGGACTGAGTTCTCAGATCCAAGTTGATTCGGCCGCTACAAGCACATACGAGCTCGGATCGCCTCCTGATAGTCGCACGGTCAAAGAACTGGCCAAACACGGGCTACCAGCCACTGGTATGATCGCCCGCCAACTAGATGAAACTGATTTTAACAGTGCTGACCTTATCTTAGTCATGGATAAAAATAACCTGCGGGATGCTAAACGAATGGCACCTGATAAAAAAGCCGCTGATAAGGTCAAATTAGTCTACTCACTAACTCCAGACAAAGAAGATCATGTCGTTGCCGATCCCTGGTATACCGGCGATTTTTCAACGACCTATGCTGATCTAAGTGAGGCTTTACCTCATTGGCTCGAATATCTAAAAAAGAAATTGAAATAGCCAGCTAAATAACGCGAGACCGACCAAGCTGTGTACTTGAGCGGTCCCGCGTTATTTGAACTGTTTTTTTAATATAATTCTTCGACTTGCTTTTGCACTGTTTCGTGACTCAAGAACTCATCGTAGGTCGTATCGAAGCGATCAACTACACCCTTACCTGATACTTCGATGATATGGTCAGCGATCGTTTGGATAAATTGATGGTCATGAGAAGTGAAGATCAACGAACCCTTAAAGTCGATCAACGCATCGTTTAAGGAAGTGATCGATTCCAGATCCAAGTGGTTAGTTGGGTCATCTAATAATAAGACATTCCCCTTTTCGAGCATCATCTTGGATAACATACAACGTACTTTTTCGCCCCCAGATAAGACCTTGATCTGCTTATCGATGTCATCACCTGAGAAGAGCATCTTACCTAAAAAGCCGCGCAAGAAAGTATTGTCGTTTTGTTCCTTATCCGCATATTGGCGCAACCAATCTAAGATCGACAATTCATCATTGTTGAAGTTAGCATCCAAGTCACGTGGCATATAACTTGGGATCGCAGTTTGCCCCCAAGTTACAGAACCAGTGTCTGGTTCCAACTTACCAGCTAAGATCTGCATCAAAGTTGTCGTTGCCAAATCGTTTCTCGAAATGATCGCTGCTTTTTCACCCGGGCGGATCATAAAGCTGACGTTGTCTAAGATCTTGACTCCATCGATCGTCTTGGAAACATTTTCGACCCGAACCAAGTCATTGCCCAATTCACGTTGCATCTCAAATTTAACGAACGGATACTTCCGTGAAGATGGCTTGATGTCATCTAACGTGATCTTTTCTAACTGTTTCTTACGTGAAGTAGCTTGTTTAGACTTAGAAGCATTAGCCGAGAAACGAGCGATAAATTCTTGTAACTCTTTGATCTTTTCTTCTTTTTTGGCATTCGCATTGGCTTGCAATTTAGCAGCTAATTGGCTTGATTCCAACCAAAAATCGTAGTTACCCACATAAAGCTTGATCTTACCAAAATCAACATCACACATTTCCGTGCAGACTTGGTTCAAGAAGTGGCGGTCGTGTGAAACAACGATCACGATCTTAGGATAATCGGCCAAGAAATCCTCCAACCAGCTGATCGTTTGCACATCTAGACCATTCGTTGGTTCGTCGAGTAATAAGATGTCTGGTTCACCGAAAAGTGCTTGAGCTAACAATACCTTGACCTTTTCACTTTCCGATAATTCACTCATCTTTTGGGTGTGCATGCTTTCTGGGATCCCAACTGATTGTAACAATTGAGAGGCATCTGCTTCCGCATTCCAACCGTCCATTTCGGCAAACTGCGCTTCTAGATCGGCTGCCTTTAACCCATCTTCTTCAGTAAAATCAGCTTTGGCATACAAAGCATCTTTTTCTTTCATGATATCATAGAGTTTCTTATGGCCTTGGATCACGGTCTCAAGCACTTCAAATTCTTCAAAACCAAAGTGATTTTGGTTCAAACTAGAGACCCGTTCATTTGGTCCAGTCGTGATCGTCCCTGTCGTTGGTGTCAATTTACCTTCTAATAGTTTTAGGAAAGTCGACTTACCAGCACCATTGGCCCCGATAACGCCATAACAGTTACCTGGTGTAAATTTTAAATTGACGTCATCATAGAGCAAACGTCCTGAGAAGTTCAAACTTACATCGCTTACTGTGATCAATGATATTTCCTCGCATTCTTTAAGTTATAATTTCTATTGTAACATATTACTGCACCAAAAACTCAAAGCTCCGTTGCTAAATTTTGGTGTTTAAGATTTGGAAAAACAACTTTGTCGGCTATCCCGACTATCGTGCCTTGAAAAGCCAAAGCAAAAAGTGTGCCAATATTTATCGCATATAGCTGATGCGTCACTACTAGCGAGATCACGATCGCCACGATCGGTGGTGTAAAAACGATCAATTGAGCTACCGTCGCATTACCATGTAGATATTTGAACCGCACGATCTGCATCAAGTCATCGACTGGATGAAGCATCCAATTGACTCGCTGATAGATTGAAATTGCGACTGCGATCAAGACAACGCCCAAACAATCCAGTATCACTTGCATCCACAGTGGGAGTTGCGTGATGTGTAATTTCAGTAATTGGACTTCCAAAACGCCTACTAACCACGAAAATGGCACCATAAAGAGCAAATTGCCCAAAACTCGTTTGAGATCAAACCGCCTCAAAATGATGATGTTAGTCACGATCACAATGATCCCTGATAAGATCAACATCGCACTCAACGTGATCGGCATGACTTTAGAAAGATTGACAGCCGCTGCGGTCCATAGGGCACTCCCTAAATTGATCGCAACAGTCAAAGCATTGCCTAAGCTATTTAAAAAGATCGAAAAAATAAAGTAGACTAATAATTGCGTCTTACTTAGCGTCTGTGTTGCTTGCATTTCCTACCCCCTGTTACTATCAGAGTAGGTCAGTATTTAAACTATGTCAACTCGTATAGCTACCGTTTTTCTACGCACTGAGATAAATTAGTGCTACAATTGATTTGTAGTTGAAACCATATGAAAGGCGTGAATTTTATGAGTGAAAATATCTTCTTTAATCCTGGTGACTCGATCGCTAGTGATTTTGACTTTGAAAATGCCTATGTTGCTGCACAGATCTATCACCACAAGGCTGCTAAACCAGTCTTGATCGCCCAAGAAAAAGATGGCAAGCCGTATTTTATCTTTGACGAAGCAACTGCAATCGCCGAAGAACACGCTAAAGCTAAAGAGTTTTCTGTCGTGAAGCGACTAAAATAAAAACTGTTTTCTTGATACAAAAAATAGGAGAAAGCATCTAGCCGAGCTAGGTTGCTTTCTCCTAATTAGTTTGAGCTATTTTCTCCGGAAACGAGTCGTAAATAATGGACTGACCGGTTTGTTTTCGTGGATCCGCTTGATCGCATCCCCGATAAGTGGCCCAACTGAAACTTGAACTAACTTATCGATCTGTTTTTCTTCTGGAAGTTGGATAGAGTCTGTCACTACCAATTGCTTGATCGGTGATTTTTCGATCCGTTCGATCGCTGGACCTGACAAGACTGGGTGAGTTGCGGAAGCATAAACTTCGATCGCACCTGCATCCATCAATGCTTGAGCAGCTAAAGTGATCGTACCAGCTGTATCGATCATATCATCGATCAAGATACAACGTTTACCATCAACTGAACCAATGATGTTCATGATCTCAGCAACATTGGCACGCGGACGACGTTTATCGATAATTGCGATCGGTGCTTTCAAGAATTCAGCTAACTTACGTGCACGTGTCACCCCACCATGGTCAGGTGAAACAACAACAGCATCTTTATCCAAACCTTGAGTCAAGAAGTAGTCAGCCAACAATGGAGCACCCATCAAGTGGTCAACTGGAATATCGAAGAAGCCTTGAATTTGAGCAGCGTGCAAGTCTAACATGATCGCGCGGTCTGCCCCAGCTTTTTCAACCATATCTGCAACTAACTTGGCTGTGATCGGTTCACGTGAACGAGCTTTACGATCTTGACGAGCATAGCCGTAATACGGAATAACAACATTGATCGTAGCCGCACTTGCACGACGCAAGGCATCGATCATAATCAAAAGTTCCATCAAATTGTCATTGACCGGTGCTGAAGTCGATTGGATGATAAAAATTTCATCACCACGAATTGATTCTTCGATGTTGATGCGAATTTCACCATCACTAAAACGGTCAACAGAGGTCTTTCCCAAAGGTACGCCAACAGCAGCAGCAATTTTTTCAGCCAAAGGCTTGTTTGAGTTCAAAGCAAAAATTTTGATCTTTGAACTATTATAGTTTTCAGACATAGCATCCTCCAAAACAAATTTATCTAATTATAATACTATTCATTTATTCTACTAAAATCAAGCTTTTTAGAAAGGTTTTTTCTAATGCCTTGATACTAATGTTTTTTGGACCCCTAGTACTTCCTTGGGTCTCTTTTGGGTCTCTCCCCTTTATCATTGTAAAACTATCCAAGAAAGCGAACAAGTTTTTGAATAGTCTCTTTTTGATCTTGCCGGGTCAAGTGGGTATAGATATTAAGCGTAGTCGTTACGTCGCTATGCCCTAGCCTATTTTGTACTTCCTTGACGCTAGCGCCTGCAGAAAATAGCAAAGTAGCGTGTGTGTGTCTAAAACCGTGTAACGTGATATGTGGCAAGTTGCCAGCTTTTAAAAAGCCATTGCACCACGTTCTAACAGTTACAGACGTTACGGGCTCATTTTGTGGGTTCGTAAATACCGCTTGGCTTTTTGCTAGTGCATTGATCCCACGTTTTAACAAGTAACTGGCTTGCTGAACTTTCCAACGCTTTAAGATCTGCATTGTTTCCACGTCCATATCTAACAGGCGCTTACTCCCCCTTGTTTTAGGTGATTGAGTATTCTTGTACCCCTTGGCGTCCATTGATACGGTCTTATTGACGTCGATCGTGTTATCTGAAAAATTGACATCATCCCACGTCAAAGCTAACAGCTCACCGATCCGCATACCACTATAAGCAAGTAGCCTAAACGTCGTATAACGTAATAGGCTCTTTTTTTCTGCCAACGATAGGAACTTCTTTAATTGATCTGCATCTAAAAAATTATGATCGTTGCTTTTACGCTTACGCCGTGGCTTAGTCACCCGCTTAAAGTTGTTGATACTGGTTAGATCCAACTTGATAGCATATTCAACGACCTTAGAAGCGTACACCACTAGAATATTAAACGTTGCCGGACGTGTCTTATACCATTGGTTTACAGCACGCTGGCATGTTGCTAACGTTAGATCGTCAATGTTATACGCCCCAAGCGTTGGTAGGATCCGACTTTTAAAATAGCTCTGCACCATGTAAAAAGTGGACTCTTTGACAGTCAAGCGGTACTGCTCTATCCAAAGATCGTATACATCCCGGAACTTCCGAACTTCTACCGGTTTGAAATGGCCACCGTTAGCGATCTCATATTCTAACTTGACCAACTCTTTTTTTGCTTGCGCCTTGGTTTTAAAACCTGATCGCTTGATATATTTCTTTTTGCCAGTCGCTGCATCAATACCTGCATACACACGGAAACGATACAGCTTTCCTTTTGAATTTGAATATTCAACAATCTTAGCCATGTTTATCAGTCCTTTATCTTTGATCGCACGGGCTAGGTGGCTTAAAGTAATGCACGATAATGCTAAGGCGTTGAGATCGTTATTCTATTGTGTACATATTGAGTAGCAAACAGAGTAGAAATTATCTACCTTGTTAGATCCATGCTAGGGATGCACTTAGCCGAAAAATCGGCCCAGCGCTGGCAATTCGATTTTATCGAAGTACAAACTAGGCAAGTGACAATTAGTTACCTACCTTATACCGGACTTACAACCCCAAGGGTTTCAGGCAACCAATTCGAAATTATCAAAGTGGCTCAATTACTACAAATTACTACTTTCTCCACTTGTGGCGAAACTCTGAACTAAGACCGTTGCCACAATTGACATCCCCACAAGTGGTGACGACCTGAAAAAACCTGAACTAAAATCCTATATTGACGCCAAAATGGCTACTACCCAACAAAAACCTGACATTTTTCAGAAGCTACTACCTAACAAAACCCAACTTTTTTAGGCGTTATACTGGCGTTTTAAACTTAATTTTCACTAAACGGATCTTTTAAAGAATAATCACCCCAAAGATCCTCGAAATAATCAATACCTAAGTAACTTGATATAAGATTATCAATAGTAGCTAGATAATTTTTGGCTTTTTCATCTCCTAAACAAGCTAGAACAGAAATTTTAAATATACTTCTAGTTATTCTTGAAATTTCATTCATATCCTTAACATCATTGATTTTAGGTAAAAAATCAGTATCAAATTTTTCTACCTCGTCTAGGCTAAAACCCGCTTCGGTAACTATCGCAGAAGAAATATTTTTAAAATCCTGCATCGTCATATTTACCCCAAAGCTCGCCATTTCTTTTTTCCAAACTTCGGTATCTACTATTACATCGCCATTTTCTGTAGTACCAGCAGCTATGCTCTTTATCCATTTTTCAAATGGATTTCTTTCTTTCGAAAAGTCTTTTTTTACATCACTAACACCTTGAATATACGGAACAGTGACATCAAAATAATCTGCTAGTTTTTGCCAAGTTTTTAATTTAGGCTCCCTATTGCCTGTTTCGTATTGGCTTATTGTGTTAGGCGCTAAGCCTGTTTTTTCGCCTAACTCTTTTAAAGTTAAGCCTTGCTCATTTCTAAGCTCTCTTAGTCTATTGCTCATTGTATGTTACCCCTTTCGATTTTAATATTAACATATATTTCGCAATTTGAGAAAATAAATATTGACATTCTCAAATCGAGATTGTAATATTGTTCTCGTATTGAGATTTCTCTTTTTGAGAACAAAAAAAGGAGGTTAATTTATGCAATTGACAGAAGACCAGTTCAAAGCACTAAAGCGAAAGCGTGGCGAACTTAACTTGACTCTCACCGCATTAGCTGACGACATCGGAGTTACAAGACGGACGATAACTAAAATCATTAACCACAACACGCCTATTAAACCGCAGACAGCTAAAAAAGTTAATGATTGGATCATCAAGCAATACATGAATGACTAGAAAGGAGCGTACACCATGGAAGAACTAGTATTTTTACAATCGTTGAAAGATGAACCATATACAACACCGGAAGTGATCGCAGAACATACAGGAATTGAATACCGTAGTATTTCGGATCTGATCAGACGTAATAAATCAGAGCTAGAATACTTTGGAATTTTACGATTTGAAATCGTAAAAATAAATGGACGTGGACGACCTAAGAAGGTTTACCACTTGAACGAACAACAAGCAACAACGCTTATTACGTTTTTGGATAACACACCACAAGTTAAATCTTTTAAAGTGGCGCTTGTTGCTCAATTCTTTAAAATGCGAGACGAGTTGACTAAACGAAAGATCAATCGTATTGAAGAAAAACCGTTGCGAAAGACATTGACGGACGCAATAAAAGAATGGGAACACCGAACCGACTGGAGCTATAACCATATTTCAAACTTGCTATATAAAGCAGTTACAGGGATGAACGCCAAACAGCTTAAAAAAGCTAGAAACCCGCAATCTAAGGCATCCCTTGACGTTTTAACAAGTGAAGAACAAGAGCAGTATAAGCAACTTGAGACCCGTGTAATTGGCTATTTATTGGCACAAATGACTTTTGGCCAAATCAAAGCAATGTTAAACGGTGGCACATTACAAGTTACAGAATGGAGAGAAGTTAAATGATTACATCACAAGAAGAGAATTTCGCTTACGTAGTTTTAGCGGTATGGGACGACAGCGAAAACGGCGAATGGACAACAGAAACAGCGTTACTTGGATCGTTTAAGACGTTAGAAGAAGCACAAGCGTTAGTTGATGACTTTGTAGCTGGAGAACAAGCAGAGATTGGGGACGCTGTAACTTTGACGGCTGATGATTGCTCTGTATTCATTCGTAAGATACCAGTACCGACACATCTTTACGATCAACGTTTTACGATTGGAGCATATCCCGAAAAAGATTAGTTGATCGCATTATATCAAGCTGGTATCACTGATTATCACGAGCTAAAAACTAAGTTACGTGATCCAAAGTAAAAGTTTGCAACAAAAAAGTACGGAATTTAGCATTTTTAAAATGCTAAATCTAAAAGGTGTGATCCGAAATCACATCTTACCCCCTACCAGGTCAACCCACATCCCAAACCCAAAATAAATTAATAGGAGGCGCACGAATGAAACGAAGACAACTAACATCAGACGAGCGGACGATCTTATCACTTCTAGGCTATGGAGCAGATAACACCCGCCCTACTGCTTATCTATCAAGCATGACATCCCTAAGCCAACGAGCAGTAAGAAAGGTCATTCGTGATCTAGTGATTAAATATAGCATCCCTATCGTAGGAGAGCGGACAGGCTCAAAACGTGGCTATTACATTGCTACCGATCAAGACGAACTAGCACGAGCCAGCGGACCACTCAAAAACGAGATCAAGCAACTAGCAAGGCGTAACCGAGCCTTAATATTCGCACAGATCCGCACTGACTGGCTGGAATATCTAACAACTAAAGGAGATCAAGACAATGGCAAATCTGACATTTAACGTTGCTGGTGTATCTGTATCAGTAAACACCGCAGACCCTGACTTAGTAAAAGAATTGCAAGCATTTAACACTAACATGCAGATCGTTCAAACGCTGCTAACGACACATCCTAATAGTGGCGGGTATCTGACTGATACGGCTAAGGTCTTTGGTGTTTCAGATAGCACCGTCAAGAAATGGACCAGCAAAGGGATGCCAGTAGTCAAGTTGGACGGAATGCACGATTACTATGTATACCGCAACGCGATCCAATGGCTAACAGATAATCAAGTAACACTTACAGACTAATGCACACGATCCATAGAGCTATAACGATAAAACAGCACTGGGCTAGGTGGCTTAAAGGTTAGCTTTATGGATCGCTGAAGGGAATGGAATAGACATGATGAAATTGACGAGATCGGACCGGAAGCGACTTAATACCATTTTAGAGAACGTCATAAACGGTCAAGACGGCATCTACATCCCTAGGGTAGTAGAACGATCCGACAAACTGACATTTGAACAAAAAGAGTTGTACGGGCTTCTATGTATGCAGGCAGACACAACGGGCGTAGTTGCTAACGGTGATCACTTGGTATATATCCTTGGTGCTTTGACTGCTGAAGTGGTCAAGGACTTGGAACGTTTGAAAAAGTTGGGATATATTGCGCCCGTGATCAAATCAATAGGCTTTTGCAAGTATGAAGTCACTTACTGGAATATCTTAAACATTGACGACGTAGAAAAAGTAAAAAGAAAGATGCTAAAGGAGGGCTAAGCATGTTAGAACAAATCAAATTGGACGCCTGCTACTTGTTTGAAGTAGAACGATCCGACCGGGACGGCGTTAAGTACGCCCTAACAATGTATTTACTGATGATCGTATTGCTAACGCTGATCTTTGGCGTTACTGGACTGGTTACGGTGGTAGTGGTTGAGTGGTTGAGAGCAAAGAAAAAGAGCACCAGCGCCCCCGCTGATGCTCAAACCCAAAACACCCATTCATTAAATAAATAACGAACAGGAGCTATCTATTATGTTACAAGAAAATACACAATTAAATCAAGACAAAATCACATCATTTGAACAGTTAAAGGTAGGCTTACGCAGTCTGATCGCAACTGATGACTTGGAACCGGAACAAGCACGCTTGTTACTCAAAACGTATGGCAACAAGCTAAAAACAGATGATCCCGAATTATATAGCAAGCTTAGCGATATTGTTTTAGTTAACGCCGTTGTATACTCCCTTAAAAATAAGATCAAGCACGTACCGTTAGAGGCTTGCGAAGTTAAGGTTGCTCTTAAGTATTTCAGTAAACACCTAAGAGCGCACGAGCCGGAACTATATACGCAACTGATCGAACTAGATCGCAAGGAGGCCTAACAATGAGATCCAAGCAATACGCCTTAGAGTTGGCCAAACATGATTATAAAGTATTTCCCCTTGTTCCTAATACTAAACGACCGCTTAAGGATCACAGTTATTTAACTGCTAGCAAGGATCTGCAAGAAATTTCCAACTGGTTCGATCACGAGCCAAACATTAACTTAGGCCTATCGCTTTCAGATAGCAATTTGATCGTTGTAGACATTGACAACCACAATAACAACGACATCAGAAGCATATTTCAGACGCTTAGCGATCAAGGTTATATGTTGCCTGCTGATACATACATCGAGCAAACGCCAAGCGGTGGCCTACATCTCTTTTATCGTGGTCAAGTAAGTAAGAAGCGTGTAACTAATTTCATCCCTAGCGTTGATCTATTGGCTGATTTTACAGTAATAGCGCCTAGCGTGATCAATGGTGATACTTACAAGAGCATCAATACTAACTACACATACAACACCATTCTAGACGCTCCTAACTGGCTATTAGACGCATTGAACGATAGACCAGTACAACAATATTCAAATAGCTTTAAACGAACTGGGAACGTTAAAAAATGGACTACTGGCAAGCGATTAGATGAAATAGTCGCAGGCGTTGACAGTGGCGGGCGGAATACGTGGCTGACAAAGCAAATTGGTTGGCTCATTGGTACAGGCGCAGAGCTTGCGACAGCCTACACGATCGCACAGCAGATAAACCGTGACTATATCAGACCACCGCTAAAAGATAGTGAAGTCAATGTGATTTTTAAAAGTATCGTACGTAAGGAGACAGAGAAATGATAAACGCAGAAATGCAAAAATTTATTGATCAGAAACAAAAAGATATGGACGATCTGCAGCAATTACCACCATATCTATACAAAAATAACAGAGGTGTAATTAAGATCATCCCCGTTAAATTAGGTCAAATGATCCTAGCAAACGATAAATATTTAAGGATCCAAAGCGGTGACGATCTCACGTTATACCGATATAGTGAGAAAACAGGTTTGTGGGAAAAAATGACATTAGACAAGCTAAGAAGTGCGATCAGTGCCTTGGTAGTTGATTATTGGAGCAATGAGGAAGTATTAGAGACCGCCAAATACATCTTAGATATTGCACCGGTCAAGGACGCATCAGAATTTGAGAGGGGGACGGCAGAATGGAATTAGGAAACATTACAGATCCCGAAATTGCAAAACTTATCGAAGAAGACAAGCAACGACGGGATAAAATGAAGTTAGAACCTGCAAACATTGAAGAACTGAAAGACGTGTTATTTGATGCTGGGGATGAATGGCGAAACGATCACGCCAAAGAAAACAAAAAGACCGGCGAAATTGAAATACAGCCGATCAAGCCCCGAGCCGTAGCAGATATTCTATTGAGATATGCAGATTTTGCGATCATCGGGCGAAGCGAGAAGGAATTAGAGCGTGCCCCATTGGTCTTTTACGATCCTGGAGCTGGTATCTACAAGAATAACGAACGCTTGATCAAGGGGCTTATTTATTCGGTAGAACGCAATTTAAATATCCGTCAATATAAAGAAGTTCTTAATTTCCTATCGGTTGGAGCAAGAACAAAACGACCAACAAAAAATAAAAATTTAATCGTAGTTGGCAATGGTGTGTATAACAGGCTCACAAAGACGCTAGAACCTTTTAGCCCAAAATATACATTCACTACCAAAGTGCAGACGAATTATAACCCTGATGCCACAGAACCAAAATTCAAAGGCTGGAGCTTGTCCGATTGGTTCAAATCACTAGCACAAGGCGACGGTAAAAAAGAACGCCTATTGTGGCAAGCGATCGCCTGCACAGTGAACCCCAATTACACCGCAGAGGCTGCAATATTCTTAGTAGACGAAGGACAGGGACGAACTGGTAAGAGTACATTTGAACGCTTGCTACAAAACATCACGGGCGAAGGTAACTACTCATCCCTAAAAATTGACGAGTTCGAAAATGATTTCAAACTTGCCCACGCTTTCGGGTCTACATTGCTGATCGGAGATGATAACCACCCGGACAATTACAACAAGCGTAGCGACAATTTTAAAAGCGTTCTAACTGGTGAAACTATTCTAGTTAATCCTAAAGGTATCGCCCCTTTTTCCGCAACGTTTAATTGTTTCGTAGTGCAATCTATGAACGGCTTGCCACGTTTCGGGGATAAATCAGACGCACTTTTAAGACGTATCCGAGTAATCGAATTTAACAAGCAGTACCCGGACACACCGGAAGGCCGAAAAATCAAACAACAATATATTAAAGACCCCAAGTTATTGGAATGGTGCTTAAAACAAGCGTTAGAACTTGAATTTGACATACTGGAAGATACCGAAGAAAGCAAACGGAACATTTACGATATCAAGCTAGACAATGACCCAATAGCGTATTTCGTCGAGAATTACCTAGATGACATTAAGAGCGATCGCATCCCCGTAGCATTCTTATTCAAATATTTTTTGAATGCGATGGCTTACGAGAATAACCCGCAGTCCATGAAGCAAAATACTTTTACCAAGAGAATACGCCCATACATGGAAGCCCGGGGATGGATCTATAGCCGTAACAACCTAGCATTAGGCAAAAACTGGAACGAAGAAGACAAGAAGTTACTTGCGAAATATGGCGCACCGTTTGAAGAACGCACCATGGAAATTGACACAAAGAAAAAAATGCCACTTTTTGAACGTATCACAGCAACAAAATAGCCAAAAAGCAACATATTTTTTTGATAATTTATTTTTTGTTGCTTCGCTGTAACCCTTGATATATATATATTATTTATATATTAAGTATACAAAGCAACAAAGCAACATAAATATAATATATATAGGTAATAATACACTATACAAAATGCCTATATAGGGAATTGAGCACGATTTTAACGTTGGCTTGTTGCTGAAATAGCTGTAGCCCTTGGGCGAGTAGCGATACAGCGAGCAACATTTACGAAAAACAACGTTGCTAAAGCAACAAAATTTGGTGCCTAATACCAAAAATCAGAAATGGAGCAAGAATAATGACAAGAAATTTAAACGACATCAAAAAAACAGTAAATACCATTGTGAAGAAACCTGACAAGAAGCAAACAGACAAAGAATACATCAAAAAGTTTATTTTAGATTTCATGAAGTTTGATCATGTAATCTGTTTCGCAGAACTTGAATTACTGTTTGAGTGCCTGGGCGTTGATTATATCGGAGATAAGATCGTGGGTGATAAAAGCCGTAATCTGATTTGTTGGAGCGGTCTAAGTAGCCTAGCTGATGACGTATTGCATGAATTAGAACAAGAAAATAAGATCGCTTATGTGCCTGGTCCTTATGCTGAGATGGCATACCAAAAATATGGTGTTAGCTATGACATCCCGATCGCAAAGGATCCCGACAAAAAATATAAATCGCCCCACTGGTTGCCCGTGCTGATCGTTGACGAAGTAGCCCAAGGACTTAAAAAACAATAATTCAAAACCCAAAACATCAAACAGACAGGAGCACGAGACAATGAAACAGATCCCAAATAACTTGAACGATCTCAAAGAACAGATCAGAAAAGACAGTCAATCACCCACACAATTAAAAGTCTATCGCTGGGAGTTAAAAGCTTTGACCGCTTATCAAGCTATCTATAACGGAACGCAAGGCAACGAGCAAGCAAAACGCTACTTAGCTTTTAGGATCGTTGATGACTTCTTTTATTGTGGTGACTTTTACGAATTCGCTAACTTTGATCATGATCAATTAGACACGGTCAAAACAATGCTAGAATATTCGCTACAAGAAAAATACACCGGGAAATATGCTAAAAGCATCAAGCTACTACCGTCGATCTTGCAATTAAGCGAGTTCGGTTACAGACACATCAAAGCGAGACAATTAGAATACCTAGCAAATGGCTTAGAAGTTGATACTTTTACAGTCTATTACTTGGAACGCCTGCACAACGTTATCACACCTAAAGGCTATCTGACACCACAAGAGATAGCAAGACAGGTTAAAATCACTTGGCAAGTAATGATCGAGTATCTAAGGACATACACCAAATAATAAAACTAAGGGATGCACTGGCTAGATCGCTGGTACATCCCTTTTTAGATATTATTTTTTAGTTGCCTGCATGATTATTTTAACGTACAATGTTGGCAGGTCGTAAGCTAGGCCTTGCAAACCTAGCAAGTGACTTAGTGAAGTAGTTAAGAGCGATAGTCACCCTTTTTCACCTTTAATAATTCACGAAGGGAGTGACTAGGCGTGATAACTAGGATAAGAGCGGAGGTTAAGACGGTTGTTGATCGTCCTTATTATCATGGTTTTACCGCCGTTAGTGCTAAGCATTGCACAAGCGTACATGATAATAAAAAAAGCTAACCACGATTTCAAAGATCGCGACTAGCTAACAACCAATGCTCTTAATAATTCACGTTGGGACTAAGTAGCTGCAACTGCTTAGTCCTTTTTTCATTTACATATACTACACGTTTAAACGGTTTTTAGCAAGTTTTAGAACCACTTTTTAAGAATTATGCTACTTAGATGCTCAAAAAACGGCTTAAAACACTTTGAGTTCCTGCAAGTGCACCGATCTAATTGCATGATCTAAGTAAAAATATAACTCAATACATCACCTAGCATAGAAATTCATTTTAAACGCCAAAATCAAACGTTATTCTTATTATCTTACAACGTTTAATCGTTTCCGAGTGTAATTATACTAGCAACAATTATAAACGCTTAGACGTGATTATACAGCCTTATACGATATAGAGTTCAAAGGCTACTACCTGACAAAACCTGACATTTTAGCAGACGTAACACCGGACGAAAGGCAGCAAGCACATCATCAGCAAGGATCACGACGCCGGACGAAATATTTAATAAGTTCCTGCAAATATAACGATAATCGTTACAACTATCAGACTTATTGTGATTTTATGATCGATCGTGATCGCGTGAAGTGGTTCAATATTGAACGCTTATTGATGAAATATTGACGATAATTACACAAAGAGCTGTTAGACTGCTGATTTTTATTGATCAGTTATTGACGAGATCAAAGCGCAGTTCCTGCAGGTATAACCAGCGTAATTACAGTTACGGAGGTTAGAGCAACCAACGTATTTTTAGATACGCTGGTCTAATCAATAGGCAGAGTTGTGTTTACACTTCTAGGGGTACACATAGCTAACAACCGTATTTATAAATACGCTTGTAAAATATCCGGCTGGAATGCTAGCAATTGCTAACCTAAATGATAGCAAATGATAACATGAATGGTAGCAAATGGTAACGTAAAATGTTGGGAATTGTTGGAGTAAAATTGTTGAGAAATGTTGAGATGAAACGTTGGCAAATGTTGGCATAAAATGCTGAAATAAAAAGCGCCTAGGTAAGTCAATGGCTAACCTAGACATCCCTAAAACAGGCCCTAAAAAGTACGCGTACAAATTGAAAAAAGTATGCATACAAAAATGCAAAAAGGTGTGCACCCTTTTTTGTGGTTTGTGTGCACACTTTTTTTAGTGCTGGAACAGCTATTTTTAGGCGTTCCGATCGTACAGGGATGCTTGCTTTTGCTCGCATAAAATGCTGACAATTGCTGACATGATACCCTTGCAAAGCCTAACATTAATGCTAAGAATTACTAAGGCGATACCCTAAGAAAACCTAAGATAAATTGTTCGCAAATGTTCGCATAAAATGTTAGGAAATGTTAAGGTGCTGACTAGCTTAATTGCTCAGAAATGCTCGGATATTTTTATGACCGTAGTTACAGTTACGGACATCAAAAAGAGCTATGTAACTGCAATTACACAGCAAAATAACAACCGTAACTACAGGTACGCTTGTTAAAAAACGACCGTACCCGCAGGTACACCCGTTAACTTGACATATGCACTTCTAGGTACGCATGTTGGAACGAAGTAACTTATAGCAGAATTTAAAAGTCTGCTGGCTGATCGTGAGAAAGAATTACAAGAATAGAACCAATCAAGGGATGCACTGGCTAGATCGCTGGTACATCCCTTTTTGAATGCTGAAATGTTGGAAATTGTTGGAATTTATCGTTGGTAGTTTCGTACATTTTTGTACGTTACTAGGTTTATCACAAAAATGTTAAGAACCTAGTTTATCCGATAAAACGGAAAAACCTTGCGTAGTTCCTGCAAGTGTAATACTCACTATTACATACCCCCCACCCCTAAAAAAGAACCGGATCCGACAAAACGGCGACCGGTGGAGTGGTCTCACCTTTCGGAAATTATCTAAAAAACTCACACGAGGGGGAACCCCCCTATAAAAATATTTCCAATTTCATCCCTAGCGTAAGGTAACGCTATTGTGTGCGCTCTTTCGTTCTAACATTAAGGGGCGGGGGTATTTTTCGCTTCTAGGCGTTTTTATCAGATTGCGAGTATAATTATATTCAAATACTCTTAACACTCTTAAAACGCAAAATATAGCGTAATAGAGTAATACCCCCCGCTTGATAGGTAAGGAGCGTTGCAATGATGAAATTAGATACACCAGAAACACGGGAGATCAATTACATTCAAACTAAAAAGAACGTGATCAAGTGGTTTGACGTTGAATATAGCAAGTATCAACGCTTAGCCAGTTTACCCCTATTGCCAAATAACACCTTATCGTTAGCACCAGCAAGAAGCACAGCACACGCCAACAACGTAGAAGATAGAACAGTTGCCCGGACCAATGCTAAGCAAGTGTTAGAGTTTATAAATGCGATCCTTGATACATTAGACGAGCGACATAAAATAATTATTAAATGCCGGTACATCCAAAAAATGACAATGTGGCAAGTATGCGAAATGATCGCATTAGAAAGATCACAAACAACGCTAGAACACAGAAAGGCTTGTTACGAGTTCGCACGAACGTTAGACATGACAGCAGGCACGAACCTAGTAGCATACAAAGAGACATCAGACAATGAAAGATAAAACACCAGTAGAACGATTAAAAGACGCCGTAGCATTAACGTTGCTAGAACTCCTAGACTTTATACAGCCTTTTTTATACGTTGGCGTAGTCTATGGACTGATGAAACTTCTAGGCGTAATGTAAAACAACAAAGGGATGCACTAGCTCAAATGCTGGTACATCCCTATTTTACTGCACAAAAAAAGCGCCCTGGCACGATCACCAGAGCACTAAAAGGACCGTTCAAGCATGAACGATACTAAGAACGTTGAAGTATCCACCAGCATTATAACATAGCTAACAGCACAATAAAAAGCCCCTTGGTGCCCGTAGACGATCCAAAGAGCCGACTAGCCTATATCTTGTAATCATTATAACAAAAAAAACGTTAGATCACTCTAACGCTTAAATATCGTGTATTATTTTAAACCACCTAACCCGCTTTTTGGGTCTCTTTTGGGTCTCTTTCGAGGTCTCTTTTTGCCATTTTTTGGGTCTCTTTTTTCAAATTTTAGCATTTTTGACATTTAAAAACCGCTTAACCACGGGAAAAACTGCCCCGGGAGCATTTCAAGCTTTTTAGAAAGGTTTTTGTATCTGAAATAAACTAAGCCTTATTTTTGCTCTCTGCCGCTGCTTTTGCAACTGGGTAACGATCATAATATCCTGGCTTGTTTACTTGACGTCCACGTGCGATCGCCATATCACGTGAAGCTACATCGTCTGTGATCGTTGAACCCGCTGCCACATAGGCATGGTCTGCGATCTCGACTGGTGCAATAATGTTCGAACCACTTCCGATAAAGGAATACTCGCCCACATTGGTGTGATGTTTGTTTTGACCATCGTAGTTGACAAATACCGTACCACAGCCCACATTGATCTCCTTGCCAAGGGTCGCATCCCCTACGTAAGTTAGATGACCAACTTTAGTATTTTTGCCTAAAGTAGCCTTCTTAATTTCAACAAAGTTACCGATATGCACGCCTTCGCCAATATCAGCTTGTGGTCTCAAATGGCTGTATGGCCCGATATTAGAACCGTTACGCATGATCGCACCTTCAAGGAAAGAAGCTTTCACTTCGATCCCATCTTCTAAAATCGTATCGCGCAATTCAGAATGTGCCCCGATCACACAATCTTCCCCGATAACGGTCTTGCCTTTCAAACTGACCCCCGGTTCGATCACGGTGTCAGCTCCGATCTTAACGTCAGCTTCAATATAAGTCGTCGCTGGGTCGATCAAGGTGACCCCATTTTTCATATGCAACTCGTTGATCCGGCGCTGCATGACTTTGGTTGCCTTAGCTAATGCGATCCGGTCATTGACACCCATTGATTCTTCGAATTCATCCATGCAGTAAGCTCCAACTGGGCGACCTTGAGCTTTTAAGATCTCGATCACATCAGGTAGGTAGTATTCGCCTTGAGCATTATCATTTTTCACTTCATGCAAAGTCTCGAATAAGGCTTGGTTATCAAAGCAATAAACACCTGTATTGATCTCATTTACCAAAGCTTCTTCTGGTGTTGCATCTTTTTGTTCAACGATCTTTTCAACTTCATCGCGATGATTTCTGATCACACGCCCATAGCCAAATGGTTCATCAGTTTTAGCTGTCAAAACAGTTGCGACCGCGCCACTTTGTTCGTGTTGTTCAAATAACTTAGCAAATGTTTCCGCTGTAAATAATGGGGTGTCGCCACATGTAACTAAGGTCATTCCTTGTTTGTCACCTAAAAGTTCTTCGGCTTGTAAAACAGCATGCCCTGTTCCCAATTGTTCAGCTTGTAGAGCATATTTTGTGCGTTTTCCTAAAGTTTCTTCAACTTTAGCAGCCCCATGGCCGACGATCGTCACGATCTCATCGATCTGATCTTTTTCGAGTTCAGTCAAGACGTGGTCCACCATCGCCTTACCACAAACCGGATGTAACACTTTGTATAATTTTGATTTCATTCGTGTGCCTTGACCCGCTGCCAAGACAATTGCATATTTTGCTGTCATTTCAGAATTTTGCCTCACTAAAGAGGCATTCCTTTCTCAGAATAATTAGTAAATACTATTTAATGATAAACCACTCCCCCCCTAGTTTCAAGCGTCCAAACCCAACCAAAAAAGCGCTAAACACCTGACTTGATGTTTAGCGCGCAACGGCTTTATTTGTTACCAAATACTTTTTCTAAATAGTTTCCTGGGCTAACAGAGATCGTCTTATCTAAAGTATTGACTTGATCAACTTTTAGCAGCGAAGTGTAGTCATCGACCATGCGTTTTCCATCAAATGAACCTTCAGCAAAAACTGTGATCCCGACTAAGTTTGATTCGAATTCTTCGATCATTGACTTCATCCCGTTGACTGTGCCGCCACCTTTCATGAAATCATCGACGACCAAAACATTCGAACCGCGCTTAAGACTACGCTTGGACAATTCCATCTTTTCGATCCGTTCGCTTGAACCAGATACATAGTTGACCGAAACCGTCGAGCCTTCAGTGATCTTAGAATCACGACGTACGATCACAAATGGTACATTCAAGTAGCTGGAAACACTTTGAGCGATCGGGACCCCTTTAGTTGCCACTGTCATCACCGCATCGATCTGCTTATCGATATATTGGCGTGCGATCACGCGCCCAACTTTACGCAATACATCAGGTCGACCTAAAAGATCAGACAAGTATACATATCCTCCCGGCAAAAGGCGATCTTGTTCTGAAAGTTCAGTTGTCATTTCTTCAATAAATTCACGTGCTTCATATTCTTCCATTGAAGGAATAAAGCGCGCACCACCTGCAGCACCTGGGATCGTCTCTAAAATACCGATCCCACGTAATTTGAAAGTCCGCTTAATAATGGCAAGATCTTCGCTGATCGAAGACTTCGCTGATTCATAGCGTTCAGCAAAAAAGGTCAGCGAGATCAATGTATGCGGTGATTCTAGGAGATATCTCGTCATATCGATCAATCGATCACTTCTTCTGGTTTTCAAATTTATTCCTCCAATGTTTTTGAAATTTTAGTTACATTATACGTTATCAAACGGATTTTTCCTAGTTTTTAAGCTTTAAATAATTTTAAAGTTCGTTTTTTAGGCAATAAATCCCGATCAAAAATTGTTTTATCGGAGATTTTCTCTTCTTCTGATTAACGTTCGGTTCTGAAACAAACTATTATAGATTATCACTGTCACCGGCTAGCGTCAACACTTTTTTAAAAATTTACTTCAGGATAAATATATAACTTTTTATGTATAAAAATTATATAAACCAAATTTTATATGAATAAATATTAGTTTTTAGTTGAATTATTTGCATAAAAATTGTATGATAACCTCAACAAATGCATAAAGGAGTTTTTAAAATGACAAATAAAAAGGTTGTGCTCGCATATTCTGGTGGTTTAGATACTTCAGTTGAGATCGCTTGGCTCAAAAACAAAGGCTACGATGTGATCGCTTGTTGCATTGATGTCGGCGAAGGAAAAGACCTGACTGCTATCCAAGCAAAAGGACTAGCGGTAGGTGCAGTTGAATCCTTGGTCATCGATGCTAAAGAAGAATTCGCTAGTCAATATTGTTTAACAGCGCTGCAAGCTCACACATATTATGAACAAAAATATCCGCTCGTTTCAGCGCTCTCACGTCCTTTGATCGTTAAACATCTAGTCAAGATCGCTAAAGACTACGGTGCTTGTGCGATCGCGCATGGTTGTACCGGTAAAGGCAATGACCAAGTCCGGTTTGAAGTTGGGATCCATGCTCTAGCTCCGGAAATGTTGATCGAAGACCCGATCAGAGATAACCATTGGTCTAGAGAAGAAGAGATCGACTATGCTCTTCAAAATAACATCCCCGTGCCGATCAACAAAAAGAGCCCTTATTCGGTCGACGAAAACCTATGGGGCCGGGCAAATGAATGTGGTATTTTAGAAGATCCTTGGCAAAGTGCTCCAGCTGATGCCTATGCTCGGACTTTACCTTTAGAGCAAACACCTGACGTTCCCAGTGTGATCGAGCTTGAATTTGAACAAGGTGTCCCCGTCAAATTAGATGGAGAAAAACTTAACTTAGCTGATCTGATCCTAAAACTTGATAAATTGGCTGGCCAACACGGGATCGGACGGATCGATCACGTCGAGAATCGGTTAGTCGGGATCAAATCCCGTGAGATCTATGAGTGTCCAGCAGCTACCGTCTTGATGGCAGCCCATAAGGACCTCGAAGATATCACGCTTGAAAAAGAAGTTGCTCATTTTAAGTCTGTTATCGAACAAAAACTCAGTGAGTTGATCTACAACGGGTTGTGGTTCTCACCGTTGATGCCCGCCCTCCAAGCTTTCTTAAAGCAGACTCAGACTAATGTTACTGGTGTTGTTCGGGTCAAATTATTCAAGGGTAACGTCATTTGTGAAGGTCGGAGATCGCCTAATTCCTTATATGATGAAAAACTAGCGACCTACACCGCGGCTGATCAATTCGATCAAGAAGCTGCCAGTGGTTTCATCAAACTATTCGGTCTTCCAACTCAAGTCTATGCCCAAGTTCAACAAAAAAATGGAGGAGATAGCCATGAGTGATAAGTTATGGGGCGGACGTTTCGAAGCGTCTCCCGACCAATTCGTTGATGAATTTGGGGCTTCGATCAGTTTTGATCAGTTACTAGCCCACGAAGATATCCAAGGTTCACTGGCTCATGTCAAAATGCTCAAACACACTAAGATCTTGAGTGCCAGCGAAGCAGATCAGATAATTGCTGGGCTAGAAACGTTAGCGCACAAACTAGCTGCTGGTGAACTTGAATTTTCAGTCGCCAACGAAGATATCCATATGAATTTAGAGGCGCTATTAGCCCAAGAGATCGGTCCAGTTGCGGGGAAACTGCATACTGCCCGGAGCCGAAATGATCAAGTTGCGACCGATCTACATCTTTATCTAAAGAACCGCCTCCCGCAAGTATTGGACGCGATCGCTGAGCTACAAAAAGCGTTATTGCATCAAGCAAAAAAGCATCAAACGACACTGATGCCTGGTTTTACGCACTTACAACATGCACAACCGATCACGTATGCTCACTATTTGATGGCCTACTGGCAAATGTTCAAACGTGACTGGGAGCGCTTTGACTTCAATCAAAAGCACACCGACATCTGTCCTTTGGGAGCAGCAGCTTTAGCAGGAACGACATTTCCGATTGATCGGAAATTTAGCGCCGACCAATTGGGCTTTAGTGAGATCTATGCTAATTCACTAGATGCTGTATCCGATCGTGATTTTGCCTTAGAATTTTTGAGTAACAGCTCGATCTTGATGGTCCACCTTTCCCGCTTTTGTGAGGAACTTATCTTGTGGTGCAGCTATGAATTTGGCTATCTGGAACTATCCGATAAATTCGCTACGGGAAGCTCGATCATGCCCCAAAAGAAAAATCCTGATATGGCTGAGTTGATCCGGGGCAAATCTGGCCGGATCTTTGGCGATCTGATCGGTCTACTGACAGTTTTAAAGGGACTTCCTTTGGCCTATAACAAAGATATGCAAGAAGATAAAGAAGGTGTCTTTGATGCTGTCAAAACGATCATCCCCTGTCTTAAGATCTGCACTCAAATGGTCGAAACATTAAGTGTCAACAAAGCACGGATGGAACAAGTGCTCACGACTGATTTTTCAAACGCTACGGAACTAGCCGACTACTTAGCTAAAAATGGCGTGCCTTTCCGTCAAGCACATGCGATCGCCGGCAAGTTAGTCTTACACGGGATCAAACAGCACCAAACGCTTCAAGATACCGACTTAGCAACTTTCCAGAAATTTTCACCTAAGATCCAAGCCGACGTGTATTCTGCCCTTGATCCCAAAACAGCCATCAAACGGCGCAACTCATATGGTGGAACTGGATTTGCCCAAGTTGAACAGCAGATCGAACTTGCTGAGCAGTTTATACAAAAATTCGAATAGATCTAACTAGAGGATAGAAATTGAACTTGTGAAATTTTTATCCTTTCTTTTTGTTTGCCCTTACGCTAAACTCAAAGATAATAGCACTAGAAATGAGGTCTTTTATTCGTGAAAATCATCATTGCACCTGATTCTTTCAAAGAAAGCATGACTGCTAGTGAAGCAGCCCAAGCTATCTATGCCGGCTTTAAACCGATCTTTCCCACCGCTACATATGAATTGATCCCACTAGCAGACGGGGGCGAAGGCTTTGTCGATACGATCTTAAATACCGTCCCTGGAAAAATTTATACCTATCAAGTAATGGGGCCAAGAAAGCAATCAGTTACAGCGAAGTTAGCCGTGATCGAGGCGGGCAAAATTGCACTCCTTGAAACGGCAGCAGCTAGCGGCTTACAACTTTGTAACGGCATCAAGGATCCGCTGACGGCTACTAGCTATGGAACAGGTGAATTACTCAAACACGCTTTAGATCTCGGAGTGGAACATATCATCTTAGGTCTTGGTGGCAGTGCGACTAATGATGGTGGTGCGGGCTTACTTCAAGCCTTAGGCGCCAAATTCTATGATCGTTCTCACTATGAATTACCTTTAGGCGGTATCCATCTACAAGCACTCGAGAAAATAGATATCAGCGCCTTAGATCCGCGCTTACAAACAACTAAGATCACCCTTGCTAGTGATGTGGCTTCACCCTTCATTGGACCTAACGGGGCTAGTGTGGTCTTTGGCCCGCAAAAAGGTGCTTCCCCTAACGCTGTGCTCCAACTTGAACAAGCTTTGACTAATTTTTCACAAGTTATCAAAGCTACTTGTGGCCAAGATATCGCCACTACTCCGGGTGCAGGCGCAGCTGGTGGGATCGGTGGGGCATTGCTTACTTTTACTAACGCTACCTTGACTTCAGGGGTCGAGCTCGCGATCGCTTTGACTGACCTTGAGCAAAAAGCGACTGCAGCTGACATTTTGTTGACCGGCGAAGGCAGTTTAGATAGCCAAACAAAATTGGGAAAGACACCCCTTGGAGTTTTGCGCGCGGTTAGATCTGTTTCACCTGACTGCACCGTGATCGGCTTAGCTGGTAAGGTCGAGGCAGTTGCTGAATTGCATCAATTAGGTTTTGATGCTGTTTTTTCGTGTACTCCTGGTGTCATCAACTTGGAACAAGCCTTAAGATCGGGATCAAAGCATTTAACGCAAACAGCAAATGAAATAGCGCATTTATTGCAAAAATTTGTTTAGAGTGTTTGACTCTTTTAAAATAGCGCGTAGTTCAGTATAATTAAACTAATAATTTCAATGATAGACAGGTGAATCAAATGGAGATATCGGAGAAAGCTCCGGCTAAATTGAACTTCAGCTTAGATACCCCATTTCGTCATCAAAACGGTGAGCCAGAATGGAAAATGGTAATGATCGCAGTTGATTTAGCCGATTACGTACACATCCAGACCCTTCCTAACTCGCATAAGATAACCGTCTCGACCGACTCTGGTTTTTTACCAAGCGATCAACGAAACTTAGCCTATCAAGCCGCTAAGATGTTGCGCGATAAATACCAGATCAAAGAAGGCGTAGCGATCACGATCGATAAAAACATCCCCGTGGCTGCAGGTATGGGTGGGGGATCTTCGGATGCTGCCGCTGTCCTACGTGGCTTAAACAAGTTATGGCAACTTGGGCTCTCACGTGAAGAACTTGCTAAAATTGGGCTAGAGATCGATTCAGATGTTCCGTTTTGCATCTACAGCGAACCAGCCCTTGTGACTGGTAAGGGCGAGATTGTGACCCCAATCGGTCCTTTACCCCCATTAAAGATCATTATCGCTAAACCCCGTGACAGTGTCTCAACGCCTAGCATCTTACGCAAGATCAACTATGATAAGATCAAACACCAAGATGTCGATGCTGTCGTTTGTGCGATCAAGGCACAAGATTATGCAGCGATGGTCACTAAGATGGGAAATACTTTAGAACCGATCACTGCTGGACGCCACCCTGAAATCTTGAAGATCAAGGAAAAAATGCTCCAATTTGGCTGTGATGCAGCTCAAATGAGTGGTAGTGGTCCAACAGTTTTTGGGATCTGTCAAAAGGCTTCACGAGCCCAACACATCTACAATAGTTTACGTGGTTTCTGTAAAGAAGTTTACATCGTTAGTCCTTATAATTTAGACCAGCAAACTTGTTTTTAAAAAACTAAGACCAGATAAAGTCCTTAACTGCTTAAGAACTCTATCTGGTCTTAGTTTTTTAATGATGCCACGCAAGCGGGCGGTTGTTCCACAAGATCTTATCCATCGTATCTAAAACTTTAGCACTTTGATGCAGATCCGTATGATCCGTATTGGTATAAACGGCTTGATAATATTTAGACCAATTAGGATGAATGATATTTTTCAAAAATAGTGACTGTACATTGGGTACTGAACCGTCAGTTTTTTCACCATCAACTGACCCCATCAAATTATAAAAATCGATACTAGCTAGCGGATCAAATTCTTTAAATTTCTTCAATAAACGCTGGTAATTTTTATCGGTCGAAACTTTGGCTTGAGCTTTGGCATAGCTCGTATTCTCATCTACGCTTTCATCGATCGGTGTTCCCAGTAAGATCACCTTAGGAAAAGCGATCTCTTTTTGTAACGAACTTGAATCTGCCAAAGCATGTATCAAAGCACTACCCCCCCATGAATGTGCGATCACATTGAGTTTATCGACGTGATAATCGCGGTGCAAGACCGTAAGTACCTGCTGCAACCACTTTGTCTGCGCTTGGTAATCTTTTGTATAATTCCAATCAAAGATCAATTGGATCAAAGCATTTTTCTTGTTAACCACACTACCTTGGACCTTGACCTTACCCGTTGGCGTCACATGGATCGTCATCGTCTTTTGTGCGATATTTTCTTTTTGGTAGTATTTGATCAATTTGCTGTAGGTCCAACCATTGCCACCCCAACCAGGAATTAAAAGCGTTGGAACGTTACTATATGAAATATCAGAACGCAATTGCTCCGTGCGTAATGCTTCACCCGGTGTTCCACGTAAGAGCCATAATTGCAGGCAGATCAACCCGACTAAAACACTTCCTAGAATTGCCCACCATTTTTTCAAGACTGTACTCTCCTTCTTTCTCCTAGTGCATAAATTATAGTCCTTTTGGTTGATTTATGCATCCGTTTTGACTTAACTTTTTTATTTAATAAATTCGATGATCAGACCGGTTCACAAAAATAATACTGCTAATTATAATCAAGATATAAACAAATAATTGGGGAAAAAAATTGAAAAATATTAAGGACTTTACAGTTAAGCACCCATATATTTCAGTACTGATCCTTCAAGCATGCATTATCATCATCTTTGGCACGCTGTGTTTACTATTTCCAACAGTCTTTACAAACGGTATTTATACTACGCTCTTTTCTACTATTTTTATCTTCATCGCTATCAAGATAGGATCAAATAAAAAATAAAGCCCCTTCTATGATCGACACCATAGAAGGAGCTCTATTTAAATCTTATTTTTGCACTGCTAGCAATTCGATTATTTCTTCAGTTGGAATACCAGCAAAATATCGGGTAAGATCTATCTTGGCCATAGCTTGCCGAATTTCTGCTGGAGCGTATTTTACACCCGCTAAGAGCGCTTCTACGTCACTGACATCCTTTTTACCAAAGAAATCGCCATAGATCTTAACTGAAGTGATCACACCACTATCGATCAAGAAACGCGCATCGATCGTTCCACCAGTGAAACGATGGCGTCTTTGAACTGTAAACTCTGGGGAACGTCCATAGACCCAATCCCAATTTTTATACAGCTCTTGTTCGATCTTAGCAATTTCAGCTTTATCCGTCTCATCTAAATGATATTCAAATTTTTGGGCTTGCTCTAATGAATCTACTTGCCAGATTTTTTTGATCAATTCATCTCGGAAGGCGAAGGTATCTAGTGCTTGATACTGTTTGTCCAAATATGGCTTGATATTTGTTACGTGCGAACGAACTGACTTAACACCTTTTGATTCGATCTTATCTTTAGGTACACGCAACGCATTTTCAACCGCACTCGTATCCACATCAAACATCAAAGTCCCATGTGAGAAAGTTTTGTCGCCCTTCGTATACATTGCATTACCAGAAAATTTCTTGCCTTCGATCACGATATCATTGCGCCCGGTCACTTCAGCTTTGGTAGCCCCCATCTCATGTAGCGCTTTGACGATCGGTTGGACCAATGTCTTAAAATCACCGAATTTTTGATCTTTAGCTGGTACGACAAAGCTAAAGCACATATTGCCTAGGTCTTGATACATCGCACCACCACCGGAAAGGCGACGAGTGATCGTGATCTTGTTATCTTCACAATATTTCTGATTGATCTCTTCCATTGTATTTTGGTTTCGACCTACGATGATACATGGCTTTTCGATATAAAACAGCATAAACGGTGCTTCCAATTTACCACTGTTCATCAAATACTGTTCCGTTGCTAAGTTAGTTCTGATATCATCAGTTTGCATTACTAGATACTGCATTCTTCATCCCTCATTTGCCTAAAAATTAAATATTAGTTGGAAAACCAAGTGCCACATCAGCAGCATCCATCACAGCTTCACCTAATGATGGGTGTGGGTGGACAGTTAAGCCGATATCTTCAGTCGTTGCTCCCATTTCGATCGCCAAAGTCAATTCGTTGATCAGATCACTCGCATGGGCCCCAACGATCTGAGCCCCTAACAAGATATCCGTTTCTTCTTCGAAAACTAGACGAATAAAACCATCCGTCTTCCCCATTGAGATCGCACGCCCATTAGCAGCAAATGGGAATTGAGCCTTTTTAGCCTTAAAGCCCTTTTCTTTAGCTTCGGCTAGCGTCAATCCTGTCGTTGCGATCGAAGTATCCGTATAACAAACGGCTGGCATCGCACGATAATCGACCGTTGTCTTCATACCAGAGATCGCTTCAGCAGCTACTTTACCTTCATAACTAGCTTTGTGAGCCAAGGCAAAACCAGCCACGATATCACCGATCGCATAGATATGTGGGATATTTGTACGGCTTTGAGCATCAACTGGGATCAAACCGCGGTCATCGATCTTGACGCCGGCTTGTTCTAAGCCCATATCAGCGGTATTTGGACGGCGCCCGACCGAAACGATCACGTAATCAGCTGTGATCTCTTGAGCTTTACCGTCGATCTCAAAGGTGACTTTGACGTTATCATCTGTTTGTTCAGCATTCTTAGCCAAAGCATTGGTGTAGATATCTACCCCTTGTTTGCTAAAGTGATGTTCGACCACTTTGACTAGATCTTTTTCATAGTTAGCTAAGATCATCGGACCACCTTCAAGGATCGTCACATGGGAACCTAAGTTGGCATATGCCGAAGCTAACTCACACCCGATATAACCGCCACCAACGACAACTAATTCTTTTGGAACTTCACGTAAATTGAGCGCACCTGTTGAGTCTAAGACACGACCCTTGAACTTAAAGTTAGGGATTTCGATCGGATGACTCCCGGTAGCTACGATCAAATTATTGAAACTATATGTTTGAGCATGACCTTCCTTATCGATCACACGTAAATTGTGATCATCTTTCAAGAAGGCATCGCCCCAAACAACATCGATCTGATGCTTTTTAAATAGTGATGCGACCCCACCAGTGAGCTTAGAAACAACGCTATTTTTCCACTCGATTGTTTTATTGAAATCAAGTTTAGCTGCTGTTACTTGGAGCCCCATATCTTGGGAGTGCATTGCGTATTGGTAGTGATGCGCCGCTTCGATCAAGGCCTTTGAGGGGATACAACCTACATTCAAGCAGACACCACCGATAAATTCACGTTCGATCACAGTCACCTTTTGACCTAATTCGGCTGCGTGGATCGCTGCTACATATCCACCAGGGCCCGCACCGATCACGACTGTATCTAATTCAATTGAAAAATCTCCAACTACCATCTAGCTCATCCTTCCATTAATAACAATTCTGGGTCTGCCAATAATTCTTTGAGTCTGTTGACTGCTTTTTGAGCTGTTGCACCATCGATCACACGATGATCAAAGGCCAAGGACAACTTCAAAACACGTGCGATCTGAACTTCATCATCCACTACGACAGCTTCTTTAGTGATCTTACCCATACCTAAGATCGCAACTTCAGGCCAATTGATGATCGGCGTAAAGAAACCACCGCCGATCGAACCAATATTGGTGATCGACATGCCCGTGTAATTCATATCATCACGTGATAATTTATTTTCTTTAGCTTTGGCTGTGTTTTCCGAGATCTGTTCAGCGATCCCAAATAAGCTCAACGCATCTGCATGTTTAACATTTGGCACGAATAGACCATGTTCGGTGTCTGTGGCGATACCTACGTTGATGTAGTCTTTATAAGCGATCGTTTGATTTTGCATATCGACCGAGCTGTTGAAGATCGGGAATTCCTTCATGATCACGGCTAAAGCCTTGACCATATAAGCCATAAAGGTCAATTTGACACCACGCGTTGCCGCCAATTCCTTATACTTCTTACGGTGATCCCAAAGTTTATCCACGACAACTTCATCAAAGACATGTACATGTGGAATCTGTGAAACTGAACGCACCATTGCATTAGCCGTTGCTTTTCTGATCGGTGACATTTTTTCAACTGTTTCAGGCCATTGAGCACTTGCACTAGCTGGCAATGCAACGACTGATTCTTCTGTTTTAGCCTCAGGTGCTGCGACCGGTGCATCTTGTGGTAAACTCAAAGCTTGTTCGATATCAGCTTTAGTTACTTGTCCGTGACGGCCAGTTCCCTTGATCTTAGTCAGATCAACTCCATTTTCACGGGCAAACTTGCGCACGGATGGCATCGCTAAAACTGGTAAGGAATGATTTTGAACAGATGCTGCGACCGGTGTTGCTACGCTTGTTGGCTCAGCAACCGGTTGAGCCACGGGTTGAGCTGGTTCTTCGACTTTAGCTGGTGTTTCTGTCGCACTTGCATCAACATTGCCCAAACCTTCAGCCACTTCTAGCTCGACTAAAACATCGCCCACTTCAGCTGTTTCACCTTCTGGGACCACGATCGCAGTTACCTTTCCGGCTACAGGACTAGGAATTTCTTCGACGGATTTATCATTTTCGATTTGAACTAGATCATCATCTTCTTTGATCGTATCGCCGACTTTAACGTGCCATTCACCGATCACACCTTCAGCGATCCCTTCCCCAATATCTGGGAGTTTAAATTGATATTTACTCATAAATCTTCACCTTTCCTAGAAATTGACCGTTTCTTTTACTTTTTCAATGATATCTTGCTTGTTTGGTAACCAGATCGTTTCAGCATCGCTAAATGGATATGGTGTGTCTGGGGCATCGACCCGTACGATCGGTGCTTCTAACGATAAAATCCCCTTTTCGGCGATCAAAGCGGCTACTTGAGAATTGATCCCAGCTTGGCGTTGTGCTTCTTGGACCAAAACAACTCGGCCAGTACGTTTGACTGACTCTAAGATCGTTTCTTCATCCAATGGTGAAACTGTACGCAGATCAACGACTTCTGCTTCGATCCCTTCTTTAGCCAATTCGTCAGCAGCCCGTAAACTTTCATGGACCATATAGCCGTAAGAGATGATCGTTACATCTTTACCTTCACGCTTGACCGCTGCTTTATCCAAGGCTACGGTGTATGCGTCATCTGGAACTTCTTGTTTGAAAGAGCGGTATAATTTCATATGCTCTAAGAATACGACCGGATCATCAGAGCGGATTGCTGCCGTCAATAGACCTTTGGCATCATATGGATCACTTGGGATAACAACTTTTAACCCCGGTGTTTGTGCCATCAGTCCTTCCAAACTATCGGAGTGCAATTCTGGCGTATGGACCCCACCACCAAATGGCGCTCTGATCGTCACGGGCATTTTACGGGTGCCACCTAAACGGAAACGTGTCCGCGCGATCTGAGCTGCGATCTCATCCATGACTTCAAAGACAAAGCCAAAGAATTGGATCTCAGGAACAGGACGAAAACCGGTCAAAGCTAAGCCAACTGCGAGACCACCGATCCCTGATTCAGCTAAGGGCGTATCAAAGACTTGATCTTCACCGACTTTTTCTTGTAAGCCATCAGTCGCACGGAAAACACCACCATTTCGACCAACATCTTCACCAAATACCAAAACATTTTTATCGCGTTTTAATTCATCTTCCAAAGCTTGTGTAATTGCTTTGATCATCGTTGTTTTAGCCATTATGCTTCCTCCTTAGCCGCAAATTTTGCAATTTGTTCCTCTAAAGTCGGTGGTGTTTCTACAAAGACATTTTGAAGATATTCACTCACCTTTTGTTTTGGCGCTTGTTCAGTCTTTTTCATCGCTTCATTGATCTGCTCATTTACTTCTTCAATGTAAGCTTCTTCTTGAGCTTCTGACCAAAGACCTTTTTCATCTAAATAAGTGCGTAATCTTACCAATGGATCTTTCTTTTCCCATTCAGCTTCTTCATCAGCGGTCCGATAACGATGCGGATCATCACCAGAAAGCGTATGTGGACCAAAACGATACGTTAAAGTCTCAATCAAGACTGGGCCATTACCTTCGACACTGTATTTACGTGCTTCGCTCATGACTAAATAGACTGCCAAAGCATCCATCCCATCAACTTGAATACCTGGGATCCCAGCAGCTAGACCTTTTTGAGCTAAGGTCGGAGCCGCAGTTTGGACCGCTCTTGGGACTGAGATCGCATAGCCGTTATTTTGCACAACAAAGATCGCCGGCGCTTGATATGCACCTGCAAAGTTGATTCCTTCGTAGAAATCACCTTGGGAAGTACCGCCATCACCAGTATACGTATATGCTACATTCTTAGCGCCCTTTTTCTTGAGACCTAGAGCTACACCAGCGGCTTGAACATATTGGGCTCCGATGATGATCTGTGGTGGTAAAGCAGCTAGATCTTCGGGATATTCATTTCCTAATACATGCCCCCGCGACCACAAGAAAGCCTTTTCTAAAGGTAGCCCATGTAAGACTAATTGTGGAACATCACGATAAGCTGGTAATAAGAAGTCTGTCTTTTCCATCGCAAATTCAGATGCGATCTGAGAAGCTTCTTCCCCTGCTGTTGGCGCAAAGAAACCTAAGCGCCCCTGACGATTTAGCTTAGTGGAACGTTCATCTAACACACGCGACCACAACATTTGCTTGAATAATTCCACGATCTGTTCATCACTTAGATCTGGGAAAAAGTCTGAATCGATCACTTTACCATGTTCATCTAATACACGAAGCGGTTTGATCTCACTTGGAGAGATCGTCTTGAATGCTTCAAAATCAATTTTTTGTGCCATTTTAAAACTTCCTTTCTTCAAACATAAGGAATCAAATCTTATTTTCAATCTTCGTACAGCGCTTACATCGATAATTATAACGTATCGTTCACTAAAAGTTAATTTTGTGCACTCTTTAATTTGTTTCCTACCACCGAAAAAATCTTGATTTTGCGCAATATTTTGCGGATAATTTTTTTCTAGCTTGTGGACAATGTTACTTTTATCACAAGCTCCTAGTTTAAAATAATGTTTTAATTTTTTAAATTAAATTAAGATATTATCAGCCTTTTCCGCCGGATCGTTTTATTTGTAACTTATAGACATTAGAACTATAATACTTCTGTAGACTATGGAAGGGAAGTTTTAGATATGACACGCCGTAATGATTCCAAGCTCGAACACCGGCTTGAAGAAAACCGTTTGAACGATGCTAGACGTCGGGAAAATGAAGAAAAAGAGAAAGAAGCTAAGGAACACCGCGAAAAGTGAGCTTTAGTCTTCTAATAAAGTCCGAATTCTGATTTCGGACTTTTTTTACATATTTAGAAAGTAGATGATCAAATGGAACTCACCGAAACTAAGCGAAAATTATTTATTTTTACTCTATTGGCAGGTACTTTTACCATGTCGATCAGCCAATCAGCCCTTTCAACCGCTTATCCTGCCTTGATGCATTTCTTTGCGGTCGATGCGGCAACAATCCAGTGGTTGACGACTGGCTTTATGCTCATGATGTGTGTCATGATGCCTGTCAGTCCATGGCTGCTCAATAATATTTCTTTTAAACATCTCTATCTTAGTGTCTTAGCCCTCTTTGGGGTCGGCACTTTAATGATAATTTTTGCCCCAACTTTCTGGCTCGCACTTTTAGGCCGCTTGTTAGAGGCGACTGCTGTCGGTATCTTATTTCCATCATTTCAAACGGTCTTGATGACGATCACGCCTAAAGACAAGCGGGGACAAACTATGGGAGCCGCCGGATTAGTCATGGGTTCAGCCTTAGCAGTTGGACCGATCATCTCTGGGATCGTCTTAAACTTTTTGCGTTGGCAAGACCTCTTTTGGTTATTTTGCTTTTTAATGCTCGTGATCTTTTTGGTCGCTTGTGTGACGATCAGTGATGTCATGGAACGCAAGCCATCCCAGTTAGATGTTTGCTCTCTATTCTATGAAGGTTTTGGCCTAGGTACCTTATTATACGCTCTTACCGCCCTTAAAGATCCACGCCAGCCGTTGCTAAATATCTTACTTTTGGTCTTAGGTCTTTGTTTATTGATCGCCTTTTGTCGCCGTCAACTAAAGCTGACCACGCCACTTTTAGAATTGCGGATCGTTAAGTACCTTGATTTTGACATTGGCTTATTATTGACCGGGCTTTCTTACGTGTCCTTGATCGTAGTCACGATCGTTTTTCCGCTCTATTATCAAAAGATCCTCGGCTTAAGTCCGTTAGCTTCGGGGCTTTCCTTGGTCTTACCTGCTGTTTTACTGAGTGTGTTGAATCCTGTGACCGGTAAACTGGCCGACAAATGGGGCTTCAAACCGGTTCTTTTAGTTGGGGTCAGCATGTTGCTCGGTGGCTGGGCTGGACTGCTCTTATGGCAAGATCACCTTGGACTCCCACTCTTGATCGCCTTTTCCATGGTGATCGAAGGAGGCAATGCTTTTGTCATGATGCCGGCGACAACGCTGGGGGCTAATTCAGTGCCTAAAAACTTGATCGCACATGCAACTGCGCTAACAACTACGATCCGCCAGCTCCTTGGTAGTCTAGGTGTCATGCTCGCGACCCTATTGTTAAGCAGTGCCGGTCAAAGTATTACCCAAAAATCAAGCTATTCCCGCGTCTTTATCTGCTTTTTACTCATCGAGGCCGTAGCGTTAGTCTTGGCGTTACGCTTAAAAGAAGTAAAAAAATAAGCTAGGAGGTACCCATGCAAGTGGGTGCTCCTAGCTTATTTGCTGTTTCAAAAAATTAAATCTCGGTACCTAAAATCCTAATAAGGATCGGCGATAATCGACTTATCGCTTAATCAAAATCTAGAATAATATTATTGGTCAAAACGTCGGTGTAACTATATGATACGCGTTCAACGGCATTTTCTTCGTGACTTAATTCTACGATAAATACAGCGGGGAAAGTTTCCCGCAGAATCCCATGACGTTTAGTAACTTTTTTGCGTCCAACGTGGGACGTTACCGTTAAACCAGCGCCAATGCAATTGTCGAGCTTGCTCTTGATTTTTACTAATGTAGTTGGCAATGCGCTTCACCTCTCTGTGTAAAATATTGTAACATAATTTTACAAAAAACGCAATTATACCACACCCGAACAAACACTTCAATATTTAAAAGTTATTTTTTGACGATTTTTTCAGCGACTAAAGCATCAGCTAAGGCGACCATTTGTGCGATCGTTAACTTTTCAGCGCGGATCCCTGACTCGATCGCAACTTTAGCCAAAGCTGCCTGCATTTTTTCTTTGATCTCAGGGGTCTTACCATACATTCCTTGCAAGTTGTTCCAAAGGCTCTTGCGTCGATGTAAAAAGATCCCTTTGACCATTTGCTTAAAGAACTTTTCATCAACTGGTCGATAAGTTTGAACGGCTTTTTTCTCTAAGACAATGATTGCAGAATCAACTTTAGGTTGGGGAATAAAAACTGTTTTAGGCACGATAAACGCCACTTTAGCATCCATCTCGTATTGCACCGCTACACTCAAAGAACCGTAATCTTTAGTCCCAGGAACAGCTGCTAAACGATCAGCGACCTCTTTTTGCATCATCACAACGATCCGGTCAAAATCAACCGGTGCTTCCAACAAATTTAAAATGATCGGTGTTGTAATGTAATATGGTAAATTAGCCACTAACTTGATCTTGTGCTTGCCATCGAAATTTTTAGCGATCAATTCCACTAGGTCAGCTTTGAGCACATCTTGATGAACGACTGTCACGTTATCATAAGGTGCCAAAGTATCGGCTAACACCGGGATCAAACGATCATCGATCTCTAGTGCCATGATTTGATGGGCATTCTTAGCCAACTGTTCGGTCAAAGCGCCGATCCCGGGTCCGATCTCGATCACGTCATCTTCTGGCGTTACTTCAGCAGCTGCTACGATCTTATTTAAAATATTGATATCAGTCAAAAAGTTTTGGCCTAAACTTTTTTTAAACGTTAGCCCATAACTTTCCATGATCGCCCGCGTCCTAGTCGGTGAAGCGATCTCTGGTAATTGATTATTCATCGATTTTTCCTTCCTCTACTTGGTCTAAATATCTCAGTGCCGCAGCAAATTCTTCCGGTGTGATCTGGAAGAGATTCAACCGCTTATAGAGCTGTTTTCCATTGACATAGCCGATCCGCAAATATTCGCCCAAGATCCGGCGTCTGATCTTGGCCTTGGGTCCTGATATCAAGCCCGCTACTGCTAGATCTTCCCGACTGATCATCGGAGTCGCATCGGACTCTTCGGTATATAGATTACGTAAAGCTTCCCGGATTGCCTCTGGATCAGCATGTTCAACGCCAAGACTGCCTTTGTGATCTGGGGCAGCAGCTTTTTTTGTCAGAAAAGCATGCTTGACCCCCGGAACAGCTTCTTGGATTATCTTACGGATCTTTTCCCCTGAAAAATCGGGGTCTGTAAAGACGATGACTCCGCGCTTGTCATGTAATTCTTCGATCTGTGCGAGTGTTTCATCACTGATCGCTGATCCCCTAGTCTCAAGGGTATCTGCATTGACGGCTAAGTTGATCCGCTTGGTATCATCTTTACCTTCAACAACGATAACTTCTTTGATCTTCATCTTATCTGTCATTTTATCTTCAACACTTTCTTTGCATTAGCAGTTGTGATCTGCGCTAGTTTTTCAGGTGCGATCTGTCTTTCTTTAGCTAAAAATTCTAAAGTATAGCGGGTCATCGCTGGTTCATTGATCTTGCCCCGAAATGGCATTGGGGTTAAATATGGGGCATCTGTTTCAACTAACATATGTTCCAATGGTGTCACCAAAGCAGCCTGTTTAACTTCCTTAGCATTGCCAAAAGTCACGACCCCACTAAACGACAATTCCATCCCTAGATCCAAAAATTTCTCAGCCCAGTCAGCATCCCCATTAAAACTGTGCATGATCCCACCGATTTTTGCGATGTCTGCCTTTTTTAAGATCGCATAGCAATCCGCGATCGCATCCCGATCATGGATACTTATCGGAAGTTGCAGTTCATGCGCGAGCTCTATTTGACGTTCAAAAACTTTCCATTGGACTTTTTTAGGTACATCACAGTGATAATCGAGCCCAATCTCCCCCAGAGCTTTTACTTTCGGATGAGCCAAGACTTCGCTTAATTTATTTTCAAAATTTGTATCGTAGTCTAAAGCACTTTCGGGATGACAGCCAAAAGCTCCATAGATCCCTGGATATTTCTCAACTAAGTCAAGCATTCGCTCCGTACTCGGGTCATCGTAACTGATGACTAACATTTCGGTCACATTTAAAGCTTTGGCCCGCTCGATCACATCAGGAATGTCATTTTTAAATTCTGTAGCATTGATATGAGTATGTGAATCAAAAATCTCCATTTTTTTCCTTTCTTACGCTAAAAGGCACACGGTCAGCCCATGTGCCTTCTATCACTTGATCAGCCAACTAATGATCCGGCTGGGATCTCATCGGGAACAGTTATTAATTGTACTGTATCACCAAATTCAGCTGATAAGAGCATCCCTTGGCTGATCTCGCCTCGCATCTTACGCGGTTGTAAGTTCGTTACCGCGATCACTTTTTTACCGATCAATTTTTCTGGTTCAGGATACCATTGAGCAATACCCGAGAGGATCTGACGTTCACCTTCATCGCCCGCATCCAATCGGAATTTGAGGAGCTTATCGGCACCCTTGACCCGAGAAACATCTTTGATCAAAGCCACCCGTTGTTCGACTTTATCAAATTTATCGAACTTGATCTCTTTTTTCGTTGACTTAAGTTCTGTCTTTTCAGGGTCAAATTCAGCTTGCGCTTCGGCTGCTTCTTGCATTGCTTTGCGCCCTTTTTGTTTTTCATTTTTAGTCATCTTAGACTTGATGTATTCAACTTCAGCTTCGATATCCAAACGTGGGAAGATCGGTGTTCCCTTCTTAACAACAGTTGTCTTTTCTGGGAGGGCAAAATAGTCCACCCCTTTGATAGCCATATCTTCTAATGGCAGACCTAATTGAGTAAAGATCTCTTTTGGTGCATGTGTCATCACTGGTTGCAACAAGATCGCGATCAAGCGCAAACTTGCAGCCAAGTGGGCTAAGACACTGTCCAATTCATTAGCTTTAGCTTCATCTTTAGCCAAGACCCATGGTTCAGTCTCATCGATATACTTGTTAGAACGTGAAACAAACTTCCATAGTGCTTCTAAAGCCAAGGCAAAATGCGCTTGATCCATGTTAGCTTCGTATTCCGCGATCGCTTCTTTAGCTGATTTTTCTAAATCTAGATCAAATGCCGTCACATTTGAAGTCAGCGTTGGGATCAGACCTCCACGATACTTATTGATCATCGCAACAGTCCGGTTCAATAAGTTACCTAAGTCATTAGCCAAGTCATAGTTGATCTTTTGCACAAAATCTTCTGGCGTGAAGATCCCGTCATTGCCAAATGGAACAGCACGCATCAAGTAGTAGCGCAATGCATCTAAGCCATAACGTTCAGTCAACATTTCAGGATAGACCACATTGCCCTTAGACTTAGACATCTTGCCGTCACGCATGACTAACCAACCATGACCGATGATGTGTTTTGGCAATGGAAGATCTAAAGCCATCAAAATGATCGGCCAGTAGATTGTATGGAAACGAACGATCTCTTTACCTACCATATGAACATCAGCTGGCCAATACTTGTTGAAAAGTTCTTGATCCTTGCTACCGTAGCCTAAAGCTGTGATATAGTTGCACAAAGCATCGATCCAAACATAGACCACGTGTTTTGGATCATTTGGCACTTTAACGCCCCAATCAAAACTAGTCCGTGTGATCGCTAGATCTTCTAAGCCTGGCTTGATGAAGTTGTTCAACATTTCATTTTTACGACTTTGGGGAATGATGAAATCTGGGTGTTCATTGTAGTATTCGACTAAACGATCAGCATATTTGCTCATCTTGAAGAAATAGGATTCTTCTTCGACTAATTGAACTTCATGACCAGATGGAGCCTTCCCACCGATCATATTGCCTTGTTCATCACGATAAACTTCGGCTAATTGTGATTCAGTAAAATATTCTTCATCAGAAACAGAGTACCAACCTTTGTAAGAGCCAAGATAGATATCACCTTTATCCAAAAGTTTTTGGAAGATCTTTTGGATCGCTTCTTCGTGATATTCATCCGTTGTCCGGATAAATTTATCATTTGTGATCTCAAGTTCTTGCCATAATTTTTGGATCGAGTCCGCCATCATATCAACATATTGTTTGGGCGTCATGTTCAAGTCTTGTGCTTTTTGTTCGATCTTTAGCCCGTGTTCATCTGTCCCTGTCAAAAAGAAGACATCAAAATCTTGCAGACGCTTGTAGCGTGCCAAAACATCGCAAGCGATCGTTGTGTATGAGTTACCGATGTGTAGCTTTCCTGATGGGTAATAGATCGGCGTTGTAATGTAATATGTCTGTTTATCAGCCATTAACTAGTCATTTCCTTTCGCTTAAAACTGCTATTAGTGCAAGTTTATCATCGTCAAATTTTCAATAAAAATAGTATAACATAACCACGTACCTATTATTAGCTGTTTCAAGCAAAAAAACAGGAACTAGGCGTATTTATGTGCAATTTTGCCACAAGTAGCGGCTACGATCGCAGCTAAAAGATCATCGATAAAGGTATTGACGTGTTCTGGACTCGTATCGAATTTCTTGATGATCCCAGATTTTACGCGGTCAAAATATCCAAAGTTGGTAGCTCCGATCGTACCATAGATATTGGCAATCTGTAAGGCTAAAGTTTCATCGACACCAAAGACTCCCGAATCATTTTCGATGATCTCGGCTAAGGGTGAAGCCACCTTTCCTTCTTCGGTCAACCGATCGAGTTCTAACATAACCATCGCATTATTCAATAATTCCCGCTTGTGCATCACATCATTGACATCGTTTTTGCATTCTTCTAAGGTCAGACCCAATTCAAAATCCTTTTGGGTCTCATAGACCAACTTAGCCAATTCATCCAAGCTGACACCGCGTTTGGCTAAGCGTGCGATCACAAATTCATGTGCCTTCGTATCGGGATATTTAAAATCTTTTTGATACATTGAAATACCTCCTTTTATTAACGTAATAAGTAGTCTACACCTAGCGTGGCTAAAAGCTGATTGACTGGCATAGCATAGAGTTCTTTAAACTTTTCAGCAGGTTTTTCACCTAGATCGGGTAAGATAAATGAATTTTGACCATCGACCTTGAAACGCCCCGCATAAGCTGATTTAAACGTTAAATTCTCTTGCCAAGGTGTATGATAAAATTCAAATAAGGCACTTGTTTCCAAGCGTAATTGCCGTTCACTCAAAACAGGCGTTATCGTGATAAAATCATTTAAGTGCATGGACAATAAATTCCATTCGCTGAGTTGCTTATCAAATGATTTCCATAAACGTACCACACCCCGCCGCACTTCAAAAGCTGTCTGGAGTGATTTTTCTGTCATGACCGCATAGAGTTTTTGCGCTGCAGCTAAGGAGATCGGATAATTTTTTTCTAATTCTGGTAACACTTGTGCTAGATCATCAGCAAAAAAGACTAAAGCATCTAATAATGTTACCGTCCGTAAGACCATCCATTCATCGCGTTTTCCTTTTGGCTCAGGCTTTAAGATCGCTAAAACACCTTTTAGATATAACTCTTCGACGCTTTCATCTACAAAACCCAATTCCCGTTGTTTAGCATAGACTTTAGTGTGTAAGACCGTATCATATAGGTCGATCCCTGCTAGCATAAATTTATGATCTTTATTCGTATCGCCGGTCGTCAAATTAAACGCTACTTGTGGTGTCTTATCTAGCATCAATAAAAAGTGTAATAGCTCATGCGCGATCGTATAATCCGGATCTGTTTGATCATAAACATCGACCTTTAATTTTCCACCATGTAAATAGTGCTGGGCTTGGCCATGGCGTAAATAGCCCACTTTTTTAGGTTCTTTAAATTCGATCTCGACTCCAGCAGGAAATTTTTCCTCAACTTGAGCGATCAATTCTTGGGTTTTAGTTGTCAAATCATTTTTGTTCACGTTTATTTCCTCTTATCTCTTCTAAGATCTGCTTAGCTGTAGCTGAATCACGCGCTTTTTTAGCTAATAACTCCGCTACGACAGCTGAAACTTCACTCGGGCTAGCTCCCACTGCGACAGCTAAGCTTTTCAATTGTAATTTCATATGGCCCTTTTGGATCCCATCAGTCACTAAGGCATATAGTGCTGCTAAATTTTGGCCTAAGCCAACAGCCGCCACGATCTTTTCTAATTCCTTAGCATCTTGTAATTCTAAAAGTTGATGGTTAAGTTTGACTAGCGGCACGATTGAGACCGAACCACCAACTGATCCTAGTGGTAAAGGCAATTCTAATTCACCGATCAACATATCGCCCTTGACTTGCCAAGTACTCAAGCCCTGGTAACTACCATTGCGGGCAGCGTAGGCATGCGCACCAGCTTCGATTGCCCGCCAGTCATTACCACTGGCGATCACGACTGCATCGATCCCATTCATGATCCCTTTATTATGCGTCGTTGCTCGATAAGGATCAAGTTGGGCTAAGCGGCTAGCAGTAGCGATCTTTTGCGCGATCTTTTCTCCCGCTAGCTCGCCTTTAGTCAGCGCAGATACTGGGATCTCACACGTGACTTTTACTAAACAGCGTGTTGCATAATTGGATAAAATACTCAATAAGATCTCTACATCAAGCTCAGTTTGCAAATAACTCGCACAAGCCTCTAACATCGTATTCAACATGTTAGCGCCCATCGCTTCTTTAACATCAACGATCAGATCAAGAGAGACCAGATCTGGAGCTAAGATCCGTATTCTGATCTCACGGGCACCACCACCGCGGCGAACGATCGACGGATGAGCTTCATTAGCCAATTGAAGTAATTTAGCTTGCAATTGTTCAAGTTGTTGAGCTAATTTAGTGGCATCTTTGACCTGTTCGATAACGATCTGCCCGATCATTAAGCGTTCTTTTAGCTCACTTTTGAACCCTCCACCCCGCTTGACGATCGCTGCTCCATGGCTGGCAGCGGCGATCACCGAGGGCTCTTCCGTCACCATTGGGATCAGATATTCTTTTCCATCAATGACATAATTTAACGCCAAGCCTTCCGGGATCTGATACTGCGTGATAAAGTTTTCGATCATCGTGTCACCCAGTGTAAGATCAAGTTTTGGCGCTATCAAAGAATCCACTTCAGCTTGCGTCAATTTTTTTTGTTGTACTAAGATATCCAGCCGTGTCTGGCGATCTTTTTGATAGTATTTGCTAAATCCGTTCATATATATTTCCTCAGATCTCTATTCTGTTATCCGTTAGACCCTTTTAGTTTAAGCATTATCATAAAAAAATACAAGTATCGAAATTCCGCTACAAATAACAAGAGCCCCACCACATATCATGGTAGAGCCCTCATTATTGACTGCATTACTTGCCCTTTATTTAATTATCAGTTAAAGATCGATTCTTTAAAACTCGCAGTCAATGTATTATATTGCGCCATGACCGCAGCCTTGAGCGCATCCACGTTGACTGCTTTTTTCTTGGCTTGGAGCAACTTCGCATCTGCTAATGTAGCTTGGTCCATCAAAGTTTGGAGCTCAGCATATGACGTGATCGTCACTTGTTTTTGGTTATATGTGATCGTGATCGGTCTTAAGCTATCTTTTTTAGCGATCCGTTCATTAAACATTGCCTTTTTTAATTCAGCATAGTTTGCATATTGATCACCCCAGATCTTTTCAAAGATATAAGCATCCGAAAGCTCTCTGTTATCCGCTTTAGCCTGTTTTTGATATTGATTAGAGACATAAGGGATAAAGCCATTTTCCCAACCTTTAGCCGCTAAAAGTTCAAAAGCTGTCTTTCTAAATAATAATCCCCCTACGCTTCCAGCATCATTTTGCAAGCCCGCATAGATCGGCGCATACATTGAAACCGTAGCATAAATATTTTTACCATACTTACCACCACTATAGTTCCGAGCCACGACAATATTATTGTCGATCAAACTTTCCCAGCTCGTCAATTTTTGGGCTATTTCTTCACTTAACGCAGTATCACTCACAATATCTTGTGCAGTTTTAGCATTATAAGTTATCGTTCTTAGATACTGTCGCTTAAGCTCGCTGTTTAGCCCAATTATCGCTTGAGCCTCAGCATGATCTAAAAGATATGTCACATCAAAGACTCCATGCATATATCGCTCTAGATCAGCGCTAGTTTGGATGTCAGTAAAACTCTTGTTCTGTGTCTGTCCCGTTCGATCTGTCCAATCAAACGCTAGATTCAAGGCATAGTTAGCTTGTGTTGGAGACCAAGGACCTTCTAATAATCCCTGAGCAAATGTTTCTGCTCCGATATTTCCACGCCGTCCATGACCATTAAAGTAGATCACACCATCAAAATTATGGGTCATCTCATGCGTTGCGACTGCGACTCCATAGTCACTGAGCTGTCCATCTACAACAAAATGCACTAAACTCCCAGTTGCATAGGCTCCAGTACCATTTGCTCCGTACAGCTTGCCGATCGGGGCAAAGAATTCATAGACCCCTGTGACCGATTTATCCAATTTATTGACCCAGCGATTCTGATAATTTCCAGGCTGTTTAGTATCAATGATCCAATAACCATCCCACATCGGAATGTCGCGCGTCAATAATTGGCCTTTTACATTTTCGGATACGATCCGATACCAAGTATCATAGTAATTTGCCATGATCTGGGCATACTTAGCGACTTTCTGGTCAACTTGATCTTGCATTGCGCGATATTTATCTGGTTCTTTCTTCAATGCTTCATCGATATAGCGTTCATAGATCCCAAAAGAGATCGTTGACATCGTTGTAAAGATAAACATATTTCGCTCACTTAAATTGAGCACTGGAAGTAGATAGTTACGATATTCAGCGCGATTTTTGCCTTTCATCCGTTCATAGACCCGAACTTCAGCATCCGGTACTTCCTTTGAAGCTGCCTCATAGACATACGCTTTAGTCGCTGTTTTGAACCACGTATTGTCATCTAACTGTGGAGCAAACAAACGACGATTATGGTCTAAATATGCAACGACATCTTGATCACCTGTCAGTGGGCTAAAGAGTGCTGCATATGTCGCATAGTTATTTTTGACCGCTAATTTGGTTCCACCTAGCTTAGAAAAATCACTCAGCCATGACAAAATATCTACTTTTTTACCGTAAAAATCTGGGTAGTAAGCTGCGATCGCATGCAGATCTAGCTCACCGTAATTGATATGATATAGTCGCTCTAGATAAGCCAAGGCTAGTGTCAATTCTAGTTTTTTAGCTTCTAACTTCTGCTTGAGATCAGCCCGGATCACTGCAGAAGTTAGATCAACGACAGCCATTGAGGTCGTCAAAGAACTCAATTGTGCTTTGATATCTTTTTTGACTTTGGCAAATGCCCCTTGGAGATACAACTCATTTAGCTGTCCGATCCGTACTTGTTCTACCACCTCGGCTTCGATCGCAGCTGTTTTTTCAGCCGTCAACACTTCATCTGGATGTACTTTTCGATAATTTTCAAGTGCCGTATTTTTAGCCTTTTTCAAACTATCTTCTGATGGCTGTAACGCTAAACTTGCTGTTGTTTCTGAAGAATAGTAGTTCAATGAGCGGTAAGCAGCAACGACTTCTGTGAGTAATTCCTCCCATGCTCCCCCCAATTGATATGGCGTATAGAGCAGTCCATTAGCGAACTGATACTCACTGATATTGGTTTGTTTATACTCACCTAAGGGCTCAAGCGCTACTTGGGTCACCGTTTCATCAGCAAAATGGAGCAACAAGCTCGTCAACTGCCCCGGCTCTCCGACCGAATCGCCCACGACTTTGCCCGCTTTCATTGGTACAACTGCCGTCAATGCTGTCGTATAAAGTTTATCGCTTGGCAAGACTTTATTTCCGTATTTCAAAATAGTATGCCGATCATAGAATGGAAGTAACTTTTCCATATTTCTATAAGCTAATTCACGCTCGGCTTGATAATTTGGTAATTGTGAATAATCGATCGTTTGAGCTCCGGCAGCACCTTTCCATATTGGAGCCGTGACTTGCCATTTTTGAAGCATTTCTTTGGCAACTACTTCAGTGATCGCAGTCGGATAATCATTAGCTAGACCGCTTGCGACCTCAGAAACATAGTAAGCCTTTTGATGCGGTGGCCTTTTGAAATCAACATCACCGTGGAAAATATAACCATTTTCCAACTTGACTGCACTTATTGCTTCAACGACCCGCCCGTTTGTCCAAGCACTACCGACCAAACCACCAGCACGTTTTGCCAAGCCGTCATTTTTTATCGTCCCAGTAGCATAACTCTTTTCGACCGAGCCACTTGCCAAACGTCCGACTAAGCCCCCAACATTATCATTGGTATCATGGACCTTAGCTGTCAGATAGACATCGGCAAAGCTACGTGCGATCTTAGAATTTTCAGCATAGCCGACTAAGCCTCCACCTTGATCATAAGCATTGCCTGTCAGGGTGATCGTACCAGTAAATGATGACCGTGAGATCTGCGTGTTATTTTTGATCCGCGCTGCTAGCCCACCTGTCGTTTGCGTCGAACGAATATCACCTTTTATATTGACACCACTGATCAAAGCTCCATCTAAGACACGAGCTAAACTACCAGTATCAGCAACATTATCAGTGATCTCAACATTTTCAAATGTGATATTATCTATCGTGGCACCCTTGACCACATTAAACAGCGGTTTATTCAAATTGTAGATCGTATAGGCATTATCAGCCTTACTGCGCAAAGTCCCGCTAAATGTTTCAGTGATATAACTAGCATCTGTATCGGCAAGACCAAGCGCATCCAGATCAGCTGCAAGTATAAAGTCACCCGTTGGATCAGCTTTTATTGCCTTGAGCAACTCGGCAAAATTGGTATATTCATTTGAAACTTCTGTCTTATCGATCAAAAAAGTATGTCCCGCAGAAAAATCACGTTTATCAGCTTGATATGTCACCAATTCTGGCGTTGCAATCGTAGCTTGATACTTAGTTTTGCCCCCGAGCTCGACCTCCTCAAATGAAGCGATCGGCAAATACCAATCTTTTTGTTGAGCCGAAACGATCTTAGCAACATATTTATTAGGATCAGTTGGTAATTCAGCTAAACTAGAAACTAACTCTAGACCACCATTTGCGCCTAATTGATATAAGCCGATATTATTGAAATTTTTTAGCTCAACTTTTTTAGGGGTCAATTCCACCGTGATCGGTTTTAAATTCTCTGTCTGATCACCTTGGCCAATATCATAAGTGTATTCTGTTTCGAGTCGATAATTCGTATTGTAAGCCAGATCAGCAAAAAGTCGTCGTTAAAGTAGCCAGATCAACTAATTTTTCAGTTACTTTTTCGTTATCCTTGTACAAACTTACTTTTATAGCCCGCAATTTCTTATCAGGATCAGTTACAGTGTAGCTAACGGTAGCTTGTTTTATTATCAACAGCTTCGTCTGCGCTAGTGAGCTCGACTAACGGTTTAGCATATAACTTAGTTCCTTGAGCAACGACCTCATTTACTGGGGCTTTGGTGATTTTACTACTCTTTTCTACACGGGCGAGTTCTTTTCCTTCGGCATCGCGTGTCACTTCATACACGATCGTGCGCTCGCCTGCTTGGCCTGCTGTCCGTACGCTAGTTGTGCCTTTAAGCAATTCTGGATCATTTTGGATCTCACTCGTATATGGGATCTCTACCAACACGACTTCTTCTGTCACTGTTGTTTTTGGCTTAGTACCACGTACGACCACTTCCGTTACGGGCGCTTTTGTTATCGTGTTACTCTTTTCTACGCGATTCAGTTCTTTTCCTTCAGCATCACGCGTCACTTCATACACGATCGTGCGCTCTCCCGCTTGACCTGCTGTCTGTACGCTTGTTGTGCCTTCCAGTAATTCTGGATCATCTACATACTGCGTTTCATATCCTACTGGCTCGGTCTTCATTTCTTCGCTCACCGTTACTTTTGGCTCTTCAGGAACTTCGACTTTTGTGCCACGTGCGATCACTTCGGTTACGGGCGCCTTCGTTATCATGTTACTCTTTTCTACGCGATTCAGTTCTTTTCCTTCAGCATCACGCGTTACTTCATACACGATCGTGCGCTCGCCTGCTTGGCCTGCTTTTTTGATCGCTGTCGTCCCACTAGCAAAGTTTGGATCATCTACATATTGCGTTTCATATCCTACTGGTTCAGTCTTCGTTTCTTCACTTACTGTTACTTTTGATTCTTCGGGTGCTTCAGCTTTCGTGCCACGTACAACCACTTCCGTTACAGGAGCTTTCGTTATGGTGTTGCTTTTTTCTATGCGGCTTAGTTCCTTACCAGTAGCATCGCGTGTTACTTCATACACGATCGTGCGCTCGCCTGCTTGGCCTGGCGTCCGTACGTTTGTTGTACCTTCAAGCAATTCTGGATCATCTACATATCGCGTCTCATATCCTACTGGCTCGACTTTGGTTTCTTCAACCACAGTTGGGATCGATCCTTCTTGAATTTCTGGTTTAGTCACTTCAATTGCTGCTGAGCCAGTATTCGGTGTTTTATCACTATTGGGAACTACTTTTTCTGTAACTGGTCGTGTAGTCGGTACTGACTCTCCAGGGTGCTTGATATCACTAACTAAAATATAACCAATATATTGATAGCCAGCATGTTGAGTCGATATTTCTGGTGAATTTTCATCTTCCGCTACTAAGTAAGCTCGATCATAACTGCTTAGCTCGGCAAAATTTGGACTAGCACTAGCCACTGAACTTCCTACTCCTACAACCGTCGAAGCCACAATGATAGCTGTCAAAAAGCGATATTTACGTGCTCGTTTTGGCAGTACTCCTAGCCCCATGATCAATGCTGTAGCTCCAAACAACCCTAATTCCCAAGGCATTTCAAGTTCGCCCGTTTGTGGTAAATTCTGCGTTGCCACCGGGCGATAAACTAGATAATAGACTTGGTCACTACCAACTTTAGTCTTAGGTGGATTATCATAAATAACTTTTGCCCTTTGTTCTGAAGTTAAACTATTCTCAGTTACATGCTGGAATTTGATCTGATACTGTTCTTTTTTCTTTGTTCCGATATGAGTACCAGCTATCTCATCCCCTTGGATAACTGCGGGAGTCCCGAAAACAAACATTGTCCCAACTAAAACAGAAAATACTCCCTGTGAGAATTTTCTGATCGCAAATCGCTGTTTTTGTTCCCCCATCTGCCACTTCGAGCGGTTTGACTTAGCCATAATTTTCTCCCTTCACAATTCACACCATAAATTGCTACAAAACTTAAGTTAAAATAATTAAATTTTTCTAAAATTCTTCCATCCTGCTGTTAAATTACCATATATCAGAATGTTTCAGCAAGTTTTTGAGCCAGCTTTACCTTAATATGTTTTAGATGCTGCCATTCTGCTATAATATTAAGCATGAACACTAGGAATTTTTAAAAAACATGAGGTGACACCGATGTCAAAGCAAAAAAAATTCTATCTCCTGCTGCTTAGTACTTTTTTAGGTTTATTTTGTTTAAACTTTAAGTCAACTACAGTAGCTGCTCGTACTTCTTTTACCATGGGGATCTTAGAAAATGATAAGCCATATAGCTACAAAAATGGGCAAAACTGGCATGGCTTTTCTATCGAATTAGCCCATCAATTAGAAGAAGTGACCGACACTAAGATAAACTTCCAAGCGTATTCGAGCCAAGAAAAAATGCAAACGGCTTTAAAAAACGGGCAGATCGACTTCATCTTGGGTGATAAAGCTAATTTTTCTAAGAGTTATCAAAGTACCAAAGCTTTCCTCTATCCCAAAAATGTCCTCTTTACCCGCCAAGATGCTAAAACAAAAAAACTCGATAAAATGTTGCATAAAAAAGTGGGGCTGCTAGAAAGTGGCCAACAACAAGCTCTTCTAAAAGAGCTCGATTTAAAGCCCGTCGTCTTCGCTGATCCAGCAGAACTGCTGGCAGCCCTTGAAAAATCACAAATATCAGCGGGCATCCTAAACGACTACAACTACTATGCCCTCTTAAAAGCTGAGCCCACATTAGCTAAGGCTCCGGTCAAGGCGACTAAGGCCGAAGAAAATGCTGTTTTACACCGCATTTCAGATCCAAACGTCTTAGCATCATCTTTGAGTTTGATCACCCACAATCATCCCAAGATAAATGAAACTTTAACAAAAGGCATCGACGAGTTGCGCTCTACCGAAAAGATCGCTGAGCTCTCGCAAAAATATTTCACCAAGGATCTGACCTTAAATTAAAAAAGCGATCCACTGCCATGAATTTCATAACAGTGGATCGTTTTTTATTTTTGTAACATTGAGTACAAGACACCTTCACGTACGCCACTTTCTGAAAAGATGACTTCAGAGATTTGTAAGTATTCCAATAAAAAGGCAACTGGCGTCAGGCCACCTATGATGATATCTGCTCGAGGCGCCTCACTTCCCAAAACAGCTTTTCTTTGCATCATATCTTTACCGAGCCAATCGGTATATGTCTCTAAAAACATATACGCAGATAATTTCAACCCATGGATCTGATCAAGTTCATCTTTACCTGACCGCAATAACTCTTGGCGAGCAACGGTGCGGTTGGCGCCACCTAGTAAGACTAGTGGTAAGCCTTCCCCTTCCTTTAACCAAGGAAGCTGATGGAACTTATAATTTAAAAAGCGGGCAAAAGAAAAAAAGTCGCGAGCACTGATCTTATCAGTCGCATGAAATTTCTCAGTCAAACTGACCGCCCCATAAGGAATGCTGATATAATTCACAGCTTTTCGATCTTTAACTACAACTAGTTCAAAGCTACCGCCACCCATATCACAGATCACACAATCTTTGACAGTCAAAGTATTGACCACTGCTAAATAATCATAGTAGGCTTCTGAACTTCCTGAGAGCACTTCAACATCAACATCAGTAACCTCTTTGACTTGTTGTAAAAATTCATTTTGGTTTTGCGCCTCACGCACGGCAGCTGTGGCGATCCCGCGAACTGACACGTTAGGCAGATCGCGATAAAGTTTTTTAAATTTCAACAATGCAGCTAAGGTCCGCTGAATAGCCTGAGGTTGCAAGATCTTTTGACCATCGCTTTGCCCCATTCCTTCGACTAAACGCGTCATCTCTTTGGCTCGTTTGATCTCTTTGAAACTACCATCAGGCGCGATCTGCGTGATCGACATGCGCGTCGAATTAGAACCAAAATCAAGCATCACTAAATTTTTCAAATTCCACACCTCGACTTATTTAAGTACCTTTATCTTATCACATTTTTCTCAGAAATCATTAATATAAATGTCGTTTCCACAAAAAAAGACTGACATCTGCCAGTCTTTTATATTAATCAAAATAGTTGACGCCAATAGCAGCCCGTACTTCAGCTAAAGTTTGTTCTGCTACCGCATTTGCTTTTTGACTACCTTCTTTTAGCATTGTGTAAACACTAGGGATATCCTTAGCAAATTCTTCTCGGCGTTGTCTGATCGGTCCTAATTGAGCTTCAAGCACTTCGTTTAAGTAACGCTTGATCTTCACATCCCCAAGGCCACCAGCTTGGTAGTGTTCTTTTAATTCAGCCACTTTTTGTTTGTCGGGATCAAAGATATCCAAATACGTAAAGACCATGTTGCCTTCGATCTGACCAGGATCTTCAATGTGGATATGGTTAGAATCGGTATACATTGACATTACTTTTTTGCGTAAAGTATCGGCATCATCGGCTAAGTAGATCGCATTGCCTAAAGATTTACTCATCTTCGCATTGCCATCAAGCCCTGGCAAACGACCAGATCCTTTAGGTGGAAAGACACCCTGTGGTTCGACTAAAACTTCTTTGCCATAGATCGAGTTAAAACTACGTACGATCTCACGCGTTTGTTCCAACATTGGTTCTTGGTCATCACCTACTGGGACCAAATTAGCCTTAAACGCAGTAATATCAGCTGCTTGACTCACAGGATAAGTGAAAAAGCCAGCTGGGATCGAACGTTCAAAATTCTTTTGGGCGATCTCAGTCTTGACAGTCGGATTGCGTTCTAAACGTGAAACAGTAACTAAATTCAAATAATATAGATTTAGTTCTGCTAAAGCCGGGATCTGTGATTGCACAAAGATTGTTGATTTAGTGGGGTCGATCCCCACAGCCAAATAATCCAACGCAACTTCGATCAATGAATTTTTGATCTTTTCTGGATCGCGGGCATTATCCGTCAATGCCTGTTGATCAGCGATCATGATAAAGGTGTCATATTTACCCGTATTTTGCATTTCGACCCGATTTTTTAACGAACCGATATAGTGTCCGATGTGCAATTTACCTGTGGGACGATCACCAGTCAAAATAATATCTTTTGCCATAATATTTTCCTTCCCTAACTTGAGCGTTTAAACAGGTCAGATACTAAAAAAACGCCCTAATACCATAAAGATATTAGGACGAGTTACCGTGGTGCCACCTAACTTGCAAAATGCCGCTCAATTACTTATCTAGTTGTCTTCTCGCGGCATCCAATTCATAAAGTCGTGCATCTTCTCAGCTAATCGATGCCTCTCTGTTAGGTGACTCACTACTATTTACCGTTCAGCGAAGTTTAACTTTATTGTAGTTGATGTTAGTGTCGCTGTAAAGTAGTAAATTTTCGTAACATGTGACCTCATTTTAAATATATCAATTTTTCACCTTAAGTAAAACTAATAGCTACCAGCAGGTTCCCATCTGTATTATAATGTAGGTAAAAATTTCGGAAAAAGAGGTGAGCTGATCATGCGTGATGTTAATAAACATCTTAAGCGCGAATATGAAGACTGGGAAAAAGTTCAAGCCAAAGAATTGACTAAACTAAATGCAGCTATGCGCCATTTATCACTCAATGTCTTTGCCTATCTTTTGATCTCGATCATCGAATGGATCTTAGCCTCGATGAGTCACTCACAAACTTTACGGGCGGATGCATTCAACAACTTATCCGGGATCATTTCGACTTCACTATTGATGATTGGGATCCACATTGCCCGTGACATCGATGATGATGACATTGCCGGGGTCGTTCCCTTGCCTAAACTTTCTTTGCACAAAACTGGAAATGATCAACGGATCCAATTTACCCGCTTTCGCTATGAGACGATCTTTACCCTCGTCACAGGGATCGTAATGATCGCTATCTCATTGAGCGTTATTTTCCAGGGGATATCCGGGCTATTTTCACCTGATAAACGAGTCGTACCGCAGCCGATTGCTTTAGTCGGAGCTGGGATCGCTAGTGTTATCATGTTACTTGTCTGGTATAATAATAAAAAATGGGGGCATCGCTTACAAAATGCCTCATTGATTGCCTCAGCTCAAGATAGTTTGAGCGATGCCTTGACGAGTTTAGGCACACTGATCTCGATTGCTGGTGCTCTCCTATTTAAGATCAATTGGCTTGATGGTGCAGCCAGTATTCTAGTCGGTTGTTTTATCTTATATTCCGGCGCACGGATCTTCATGGAGAGCAGTTTGAATCTCGCCGATTACTTTGATCCTAAGGCAGAAAATACCTTCCGTATGGCGATCAAAAGTATCAAAGGTGTCACCGAAGTCGATGAATTGAAAGCCCACTACAATGGTAATCTAGTTACCATTGATGTTGTGATCATCGTCAATGCTAACATGAATGTCTTAGAGAGCTATCACTTAGCCGAATACATCGAAGACATGATGCGCCGTAAATTTGGGGTGATCGATACCGATGTTTCATTTATCCCTGATACAAACACGATCACTGCTAAAACTACCAAAAATCTAACCCCAAGAAAAAGACGTCCTAAATAAGGTAACTCTAGGACGTATATCTATAGAAAGTTGAGGTCTTATTATGCAAACAGAAACAGCAATTTTTGCCGGTGGATGCTTCTGGTGTATGGCCAAACCATTCGATACCTATCCAGGCATCAAAAAAGTTATTTCCGGTTATACAGGTGGACATACCATTGATCCGACCTATGAGGAAGTCAAAACCCAAACAACAGGCCATACCGAAGCCGTTTTGATCGAATTTGATCCAAGCGTAGTTTCATATGAACAACTGGTTGAGATCTATTGGAATCAAACTGACCCAACTGATGCGATGGGACAGTTCCAAGATCGCGGTGATAGCTACCGTCCCGTTATCTTCGTCAAAGACGACACCCAGCGTGAGATCGCCGAAAGATCACGAACAGCGCTAGCAAATAGTGGACGGTTCGACAAGCCGATCGTGACCCAGATCGAAGATGCTAAACCTTTTTATCCCGCTGAAGAATATCATCAAGATTTTTACAAAAAAGATCCAGCACGCTTTGAGTTAGAAGAAGCTGGTGGTCGCCAAGCTTTTATCGAAAAATATTGGAAATGACTAGATCCGAGTTTACCTATTGGGTGGACTCGAATTTTTTATTAAAGATTTTTTATCTTTTTCACTAAAAAATCACTTACGAAGGGCTAACTTACTTTGCTATGATAATCACTGTTTTCGCTTTATAAGAGAAAGGATCGATCAATTGGAAACAACAAGTAAACAAGCACGTGTCCAGGTAGAACGCCCCATGCTAGCAATGATCGGCATTTTAGTCGGGGCTTTTGTGGGGATGTTTTCAGAAACTTCTTTAAACATTGCTTTGCCCCAACTCATTCGTGCCTTAAATATTTCAACCGCTAGTGCTCAATGGCTCGTCACAGGCTATATGTTAGTGATCGGGATCGTTTTGCCCTTTTCAAGCTTATTGACTAAATGGTTTTCTACCCGTCAATTAGTGATTTTTGGATTGAGTGATTTTCTTTTAGGTGCTATTATTTCAGCCCTTGCTGCTTTAGCTACTTTACTTTTGACTTTCGGTGAAAATATCGATCCAAGTGCTAAAGCAGCTACAGCCTTTACGACTGGGGTCCATTATGGGATCTACTTTACCATTGCATTAATTATTTTAGGTTTAATTATTTCACTTGGTTTGCGTAAAAAAGAAAAATAACCACAAAAAGTGGAGCGCCCAACATTTCTAAGGGAGCTCCACTTTAGTTTTACCTTAAAATATCGATCAAATTCTTATTAGCTGCTTGACGGGCTGGTAAGAGTCCAAAAATGATCCCAACTGCTGTCGAGACCCCAAATGCCAATAAAAATGAATTGAAGGTCACCACAGCTGTGATATCGCCTGGTATAAATTTGGCGATCGCATGCGCAAAGAGCCAGCCAAAGCCAAAACCGATCAAGCCACCACTGACAGTCAACATGATCGTTTCCAGCAGAAACTGGAATAAGATATTGCTTGGTGTGGCTCCAATCGCTAACCTGATCCCGATCTCTTGCGTACGCTCAGAAACTGAGATATACATCATATTCATGACCCCGATCCCAGCGATAAACAACGAGATCCCGGCGATCGCACTGATGAAAAGAGTCAAGGTATCCATCGTCTTAGAAAGTTGTTCTAGCATACTTCCCAGATCCAAGAAAGCATACTCACCTTGATCTTTAGCAGTCGCATTCTTTTTCAAATAATCAACAACTTTATTAGTTACTTTAGAAGCATTTTCTCCCTTGGCGATCGTCAACTTCAAAGTATTTCCCTGTGTCTTACTTATTCCATTAGCAAAGTAAACATCTTTAGGGACGATCACATCCCCTGAAGTTGGATCATTTATATCAGCTAACTGATTTTGACGATAGATCCCAGCGACGACATAATTGGTGTTATCGATAAAGACAGGCGTACCGATCGCACTTTTAATATCCTTATATTCACGTTTAGCTAACTCCTTAGTGATCAATACTTGAGGTCTAGCTTGTAAGAAAGTCTGCTGTGTAAAATTCTTACCTTCTACGATCAATGAATCAGCGATCGGCTTAGTCGTTACGCCCAACGAGACCGTTGTATCAGCATCATTGCCAAATTGAGCATAGCTTTGAATACCGGCCTTTTTAGTATCGAGCTGAGCTTTTTGGACTTTGCCCGAGAAGTTTTGTTCGATCGCTAAAATATCATTTTGCTTAAAGCCGACCGCCTTTGGATCAGTCGACATAAACTCGATCGTTGTTGTCTGTTCCCCACTACCAGTTAGCTTAAAATTATTGATCAGCTTCTTTTTGACCCCATTTCCTAGGGCAATGATCGTGATCACCGCTGCGATCCCGATAATGATCCCGATCATCGTCAAAAAACTACGCTTGGGATTGACTTTTAACGATTGCCACGCTGTTTTCAGTAATTCGATAAACTTCATTAGCTTCTCCCCTTTGCCTTATGCTCTGTATCTTCTGTCAAACGTCCATCTAAAATATGTACCAGACGATCAGCTTGAGCTCCCACATTCGGATCATGGGTCACGATAGCCCGGGCGATCGATACTCGCTGTTGCTGGCCCCCTGAAAGATTTTTAGGTAATTGGTCTTCATAGCCTGCCAAACCTACCGCCTTTAAAACTTCACGGACACGCTCCTTGATATATGCTCGTTTTTGCTCCGCATATAATAAAGGCAATCCGACATTTTCTGCGATCGAAACATTTTGGATCAACTTGAAGTTTTGAAAGACAAAACCCACATTTTGATTTCGTAAACTAGAAAACTGAGCCCGCGTATATTCATGGATTGGATGTTCATAGTAGAAATAAGTTCCTTCAAATTGGTCATCCAAAAAGCCAATGATATTGATCAAAGTCGATTTCCCTGAACCTGATTGGCCCATGATCGCCAAAAATTCACCTTGAGCGATCGTTAAATTGATATTATGGAGCACATGATAGCTGTTTGGACCTTGAACATATGACTTATTGATATTTTTTAGCTCAATCATTGGTCTCAACTGTTTTTCCATCTTTTAACCCCTTATCTGGATCAACAATGACCCGTTGGCCTTTATTCAATCCACTCTTAACGATAAAACTTCCATTAGATTTTGTTCCAGTAACTGCGACCCGTTTAGCTTTACCAGCTTCCACGACATAGACATGACCAGCTTTGACACTAGACTGTGGAATTTGCACTCCTGTTTGGGTGATCATTACATTGAGTGTTTGACCTGCCATAAATTTCGTACCGTCTAACGGAGCTGTTAATTCATATTTAGAATCGTTGGCCTTACTATTTTGTGCTGGTGTATTGGCTAAATAACCTAAATTGGTCGTTTGCTCATGCTTAGTTGCTAAGGCTGTCACCTTGAGCTCCTGACCGACTTTAACTTTCGGATAATCATATTCTGAAAGTTGGGTACTCAACTGGAGATCATCTGAAGATAACGTCACACTTGGTTGCCCAGTTTTATCATATTCAACGGTTACCGTGCCCGCAAATGGTGCAGTCACAGTTCCATTGACGCGCCCATTAAGTGTATTTAGTTTATTTTGCGCATCGGTCACTTCCCCACGGGCGTCTTCGAGTTGGTTACGTGCAGTCGTTACTTGGGTCTGCATTTCAGTATAACCTTCATCCTCGCGACTCAGTTGAGCTAACTGTCTTTGTGCTTGTTCGACCGCTTGTTGTTGTTGATTGACTTGTCGTTGCGCTTTAGCCAAAGCTTGGCGGGCCTCCGTTGCTTGTTCTTCATAGGATTCGCTAAAAGTCGTCATCACCGCTTGACCTTGCTCCACATGGTCGCCATTATGAACGGTCACACTTTGCGCTTTGCCTGAAGTTGGTGCTAAAACTTGAGTTCTAACGGCTTCAACTTTCCCCGAATAAGTCAATGGAGCTGCCTGACTGACCTTGACCGTTGCATATTTCTTATTTTCAGCGGCAGGCGTACTTTTTTTCAATGTACCATAAACTAAGTTTCCCACCATCACTAAGACGACTACCCCCAATAGGATCTGCCACCATTTGAATCTTTTTTGTTTCATAAAAACTCTCCTTAACTATTTTTTACAAGTATACCCAGCAACCAAAAATCTTACAACCAGTTTCATTGTAAATAATTTTGAGCCTGCTAAAAAGCTTTTGAGCATAATTGGTCATTTTTGTCACATATCTGCACTAGATCCATGTTATAATAACCTGATTGCTTCTAAATTTTAGTAATTACTGAATTTAGGAGCTTTTTGCACGTTTCATACAGAAAGGATGATTTGCTTGGATAATGCAAAAAAAGCCGAACAAGCTCATGTTGATCACGTCGAAGAAGAGATCACGCGCCAACTCACGCTAAATGAACAAGAGTATCAAAAAGCTCAACTTGAAACTTCACTGGTCGAAAAAAATTACGGACAAAATGCCAAGATCAATACTTTCGAAGTCGATGATCAAATGGAGACCAATGCCGAAGTTCAACAACAAAAGCAACTGGTCGCCAAAAACTTAGAAAACGAAAAGATCTTAGCCAAACAAGTCAAGACCTTAAAGCAACTCAAAAACTCGCCTTACTTTGGGCGGATCGATATCCTTGATCCAGGTGAAAAAACTCCCGAGACCCTTTATATTGGGACCGCATCCCTTGTAGATGAACACCAAAACTTTTTGATCTATGACTGGCGAGCTCCGATCTCCTCGATCTATTACAATGGGACTTTAGGAAAAGTTACTTACGAAACACCGATGGGCGAATTGGAGACGACCTTACAAAAGAAACGCCAATTTACGATCGTTGAAGGACAGATCAAAAATATGTTTGACACTAATGAAACAGTCGGTGATGAAATGCTCCAACAAGTTTTAGGTGAACATAACGATAAATATATGAAAAATATCGTAGCAACGATCCAAAAAGAACAAAACGATATCATCCGTAATACCAAACATGAATTATTACTAGTTCAAGGGGTGGCGGGCTCAGGAAAGACCTCAGCCATCTTACAACGGATCGCCTTTTTGCTCTATCATAGTCGTGATAAACTCTCAGCCGATCAGATCGTCTTATTTTCACCTAATTTGCTCTTCAGTCACTATATCTCTGAAGTTTTGCCAAGCTTAGGCGAGCGTAATATGCGTCAAGTAACACTAGCTGAATTTTTAGCGCAACGTTTCCAAGGCTTAAAGGTCGAAACTCTCTTTGATCGCTATGAAAAGCAACGCACCCTTACAACTACCCAAAAAAAGATCCGTGCTAAAAAAGAAGAAGCTAGCTTTATGGAAATAGTCCAAAAATATCTCGAGCACCTAACTCCAGCTGAACTCTGCTTCAGTGACATCACTTTAGATGGTGGACAAGTCTTCTTCTCCAAAGCAGAGATCACCGAGATCTACCAAGGGCTCCCCTTGAAGATGAAGCCAGCTCAACGCTTCCATGAGACCAAAAACATCTTGATCAAGCGCCTCAACCGGCGGATAAAGCAAGAAGCCAAAGCCAACTGGGTCTTAGAAAAAATCGATAATTTAGATGACCGTCAATACTATGACTTATTGGGTACTAAGACACGTGGGCGTTTCCAAGCCGTTGATGATGAGATCGATCATTTAGCACGTAAGATCGTTGAACAAAAATTTGCGATCGTCTATGATGCGCTCTATAACGATTATTTCTTAGATATTTATGCGCAATACCAACACTTTTTAGCCCAAACTTTACCTGAAAGTGTCGCTGAATTCAGCGAGCGCCTGGAATTTCATCAGATCGCGTTGGAAGACTGTGCACCACTGCTTTACCTACGCGATCTTTTGACAGGGAGCGGGCAAAATCAAGGGATCGTACATCTTTTTGTCGATGAGATGCAAGACTATACTTTGCCACAACTGATCTATCTTAAACACTGTTTCCCTCAAGCCAAATTGACTCTACTAGGTGATAGTGAACAAGCCCTCTTCAATCCGCTCCAAACACCGCAAGCACTGCTGAATTCACTTAAAAAAAATCTCAAGCCGCGTTCGAGTCACGTAGTTTCGTTAAATACGAGTTATCGTTCGACCGCACAGATCACCGACTTTATGAAGGCTTTATTGCCTGATGGAGCTACGATCAACTCATTTACGCGGGATGGCAAATTACCCCAGATCATCGCTTCACCCGATCAAGCAACTGGACTGATAGCCTTGAACAAAGCCCTACACCAACAGCTTACGACAAATGATACCGTGGCATTGATCACTAAAGACCTTGCGCAAGCCCAAACACTTTACCAACAGCTTCACCGTGAATTTTCGCCAACTCTGATCGGTGATCAAGATCGGGCTTTACCAAAAGGAGTCGTTATCTTGCCGATCTATCTCGCTAAAGGTCTTGAATTTGATGCTGTTATCGCTTATGATATCTCAAAGGAAAACTACCCCCTATCTGACCTGGGGATCTTGTATACGATCTGTTCACGTGCGATGCATGAATTGACCTTGATAACGATCGGTGAACCTTCACCGCTTTTGCGGCAGCTTTCACCTAAGCTATATACACTTAAAACTGAATTAGTGCTTAAGTAGCAAAAATTTTTTAATTTTATTCCTTTTTTGCTTGCACAAAATTACTCAATCATATATACTAATTTATGTATTGAGTGATGCCATTTTAGCTCAGCAGGTAGAGCACCACCATGGTAAGGTGGGGGTCACCGGTTCAAGTCCGGTAAGTGGCTGACGTTAAAGACCCGTAAATTAAAATTTACGGGTCTTTTTTTAATAATTTTTCTTATTTAACTCCAGTGTTGGTGCTTGTCTCGGACTAGCATCTGTTATATTCAAGCTATCAAACATATTGGAGTGATCACAATGGAAAATGATTTAGAACTGACCAATTTATTATTTCAACTAAAAACTTTTGCCGACAGCTTAGCCTTGCAACTATTGGTCAAAAAATACCAGCCAATGATCTTAAGCTTGATCGGTCATTTTCACTTACAATTTTTAGATACTGATGACCTCCTGCAAGAGGCGCGTATCATTTGTTATCAAACAGCTTGTTCCTTTGATCCCACTAAAGCCAACATTACTTTTGGTGCTTACTTTAAACTCAGCCTCTGTAATCACTTTCGTTCGCTCTTGCGGCGTGAAAATGCCCAGAAACGGCTGCTTGAAAAACAGGTCATTTCCCTTGAAGCATTGCTTTATGAAAAAGGCGATGTTTTGCCGATGACGCCCTGTGATCTTGAATTAAGGATCGAACTTGAATTACTTTTGCAGAAGTTGCCGACCTTACTCACCCCTTTGGAATATCAAGTTTTTTGTGCTTATCTTCATTACCAAAAAGCGTCTCTTGTTGCCCAAAAACTCGAGTTAAGTCAAGCCCAGATCAATAATGCTATGCAACGCTACCACCATAAACTAGCCCGCTGGTATCAAAAAAATAGTCAGTCTCCTATTTAGAATAGGACACTAACCATCTGGATTATTTAATTTTTAGTAACAAATGATATATCCTGGGAAGAAATTCATCCCGTGATGGTGTTTACCCTAACAATCTTTTTTAGGTACTTTTGGTTTATGGCAATGTTTCGGATAATTCAATGGTGGACAGTAACGATTGATCAAGGTCACTTGGTTTTCACCTGTGTTTACTTGGTGGGTAAGATACCCTTTGATCTGTGTGACTTCTACAACTTGATATTTGATGGCTTTACCATTTTGTTTTGCTGGCAGATCTTTCCATGTGTATTGCCAGTTGTTCTTAGCGCTAAGTTCAACTTTACCACCGTAGATCTGACCGTTAGCATAAAGCTGTACTTGGACAGATTTAGGACGAGCGCATGCGTAGTTATTGTTGTCTTGCCAGATCTTTTTGACTTCAAACTTAGTTGTCGCTGGTCGATAGCTATTGATCAGATCGTAGCCATTGACCTTTGTTTGGTAGTCTTCGACTGGTTCTTCGGTAATAGCATAATTGATCTTCTTACCTAAATAATATTCAGGAACATTTTTAAAGCTATATTGCCAGTTATCTTTAGCTGTTACGACCTTACTTTGAACTTTGTGACCGTTAGCGATCAAATTGACGACGGTCTTTTCGGGACGTTTACCATCTTGGTTATTTTTATCTTCCCAAGTCTTTTTCCCTGAAATATCGATCATTTTAGCTTTATTGACGACATGTTTGAGTAATGGGGCTCCCATCACGAATTCAGTCGCTTTGATCTTGAGTTTTTCATCAGTAGCTTGATAGCCTTCAGGTGCCTTAGTTTCAACTAAGGTGTAGTTATCACGCAATAAACCTGTGATCTGGGCAGTACCATCAGCACCAGTCGTCACAGTCTGAACACGTTCTCCAGTTGAATCCCGGATCACATCAAAAACAGCGCCAGAAAGTGGTTCACCTAATTGATTTTCTTTATGAACTTTGAGCGTGTAAGTGTGACCCGTTGCATTCCCGCTGGAAGTTTGATAGACAACATTAGCTGTATATTCGATCGGTTCTAAGTTATCAGCCGTCATTTGTGCTTTGTTGCTAAAAGCTTCGCCAGGTACTGGATCATGGGCTACTTCAACTTGATAAACGATCAAATAGCCTTCGCCATTGATATCACCTAAGTCAATGTCAAAGCTTCTTTGATCAACTGCCACATTGACTTTATATTGCGAGGTCACATCAACTTCATTAGCCAAGAAAAAGCCATTACTACTGTTTCCAGTTTGAGTTAATTTCCAATCACCCTTCTTAATCGTAAAGCTACCAGCTTTGTATTTCAAGCCAGCTGAAACCAACGTATCCTTGATCTTAACATTTTGGTAATCTTTCTTACCGCCGTTGACCCGGATCGCATATTGGATCACTTTGCCTTTTCCATCTATAAACCATGTAGACTTAGAAAATGCTTCGGTAGAATCATCATGTCGGTTTTCATAATCGATCTCGCCTAAAGGTTTGACTTGACCATCAACATCAAGTGTCAACATGAGCTTTTTACTTTCTTTAACGACCTTAGTATCAACGCGTAAAGCCAAGGTGAGCGTTCCAGTGATATCGGAATGCTTTTCCACAAAGTCAGTATAGACCATCTTGATCTGCTTGTTAGCTGCATCGATCTTTGCGTGAGCTACAACATTTCCTTGTGTATCCTTGATCTCAAAATTAGTATTGCGTACCGAACGTAACTCAGCTGGCAATTGGATGAGCGAATAATCGCCTTCTTTGACTTGATTATTAGGCAAGGTAAAACCCATTTTTAAGGTCAAGTCAGTGTATTGGTCGATCTTTGTTACTGCTTTTCCATCAGCTGTTAACGACAATTGTTTCACATCAGCAATAACTTTGGTCGGCGCCCGTGGATTGATCTCAGACACCGCTTCTTTTTGGACTACCTGTGTATTTGTTTCAGGTCGAGCAGTATTATCAGCAGATGTTGTTGTTTTCTGCGCTACCTCCTGCTCTTGGGCAGCTTGTTCTTTGGTGGTAACTACACTAGTCGCTTGTTGCTCACTTTGAATGTCATCTGCAACTGCTACTAGTGGTGTCGTAAAGAACGCACCAATGAACGCTAGTAACACCAAGTAAACACTCATTTTTCTTCTCATTTTTATTCCCTCCAAAAATACCCGGAATGTTCAATAAAGTTTTAAATACCTAATATCGGTCATGCACTACCAACAATTAAATGATACCACAAATTTTTAATTTGTGCATAATTATTTTTTAATGTATATTTAACTTAAATACACACATTTACATAAAAGTTATTAATAATAAATACATTTATTTTTATGCTCTATAATTGCTAGTGATATCAATATTTCACAACTTATTCGAACGCAATTGACCAAAAAAGTTCACTGCGAATTTAGGCTAAGTCTTATCCAGCTAATTTTAGTCTTCTACACTACAAAAAGACGATCGCAACTAGCCTCTATGAGCCAGATACGATCATCTTTATGCATTCATATGTATTCCAGTTGCACATAAATAACCTTACTGAAATATTCCCCTTTTTTACCCGACATATGCCTTACAACACTTGAGAAATAGCAGAAAAAAAGCCGCAACCAGTTAAAAACTGATCACGACTTTGGACGCGTAGCAACTTCCTACCCTCGCAAGGGGCGATCCCCTAACTACTATCGGCGTTATAAAGCTTAACTTCTGTGTTCGAAATGGGAACAGGTGTGACCTTTATGCGATCATCACTACACTAAGCGGAAGACGGGATTCGAACCCGCGACCCCCACCATGGCAAGGTGGTGTTCTA